>Ga0114922_10000151_pt1 | contig 64436 bp, 55 predicted proteins | sample AartaG_FD_100975 | JGI IMG/M metagenome (GOLD analysis project Ga0114922, IMG submission 100975) | Deep subsurface microbial communities from Aarhus Bay to uncover new lineages of life (NeLLi) - Aarhus_00045 metaG | ecosystem: Environmental > Aquatic > Marine > Oceanic > Sediment | place...
ATCGGCTCCCTGCAGGGTGATCTCAAAGCCGTCAGCGGTGGCACCTTCGAACTGCAGGGCATTTCCGGCAGTGCCGTCAAAGGCAGCGCCGGTAGCCACATCGCCTATAGCAGTGATATCGCCTGCCCCGGCGTCAGCCCAGCTCAAGGCTCCTGCGCCGTTTGTAGCCAGTGTCTGGCTGGCATCGCCGTCGTTAGCCGGTAAGGTATAAGTTGTGGTCTGCGTCATGGCAACATTGGGATGGAAGACCACCGAGTAATCAGTCCCACCCTGCTCGGAGAAGACGGTGAGTTGGCCGTCGGTTCCGTCTGAACCGGTCTGCAGGGCGGCAAAAGACCCAGCGGCCGGACTGGTGCCACCTATGGTCACGCCATCTACCGTGCCGCCGTTGATATCGGCTGTGGTTACTGTTCCCAGATTGTCCCAGGTAGCTCCGGCGGCTGTGGGCGAGGTGCCGATCGTGGGCGACGTCAGCGTCTTGTTGGTCAGGACATCGGTGGTGGCTTTTCCTACCAGGACATCGGTAACTGCGGGCAGGGTCAGGGTAAAGTCAGCGCCCGGATCGGCTCCCTGCAGGGTGATCTCAAAGCCGTCAGCGGTGGCACCTTCGAACTGCAAGGCATTCCCACCGGTACCGTCAAAGGCAGCGCCGGTAGCCACATCGCCTATAGCAGTGATGTCTCCTGACCCGGCTCCGGCATCGGTCCAACTCAGGGCGCCGGCACCGTCTGTGGCGAGTATCTGATTGGCATCGCCGTCATTAACCGGCAAGGTATAGGTGGTGATCTGTGTCATGGCGGCATTGGGCTTAAGGACCACCGAGTAATCAGTCCCACCCTGCTCGGAGAAGACGGTAAGTTGGCCGTCGGTTCCGTCTGAACCGGTCTGCAGGGCGGCAAAGGTCCCGGCGGCAGGTGTGGTCGCACCTAAGGTCGTGCCGTCTACGGTGCCGCCGTTGATATCGGCTGTGGTCACCGTTCCCAGGTCAGTCCAGGTAGCTCCGGCCGCTGTGGGGGAGGTGGTGATAGTCGGTGAGACAAGAATCTTGGTGGCCAGTGTGTCAATATCGGCTATTGCCACCAGGGCACTGTCCGCCACTGAAGCTCTGTAGGCGTAACCTACGCTGGTGATTCTCAAGCGTGGCATGGTATCGGTTGCCACTACAAGCTGCAGCCAATACGGTTCGTCAAATGGCAGATTAAGAGGGGTCTCTGTTCCCAAAGCCACATTGAATAACCCATTCTGAACTCGTACTCCGCTTTGAGTCTCACTCCATTTGAGATTCCCGGCTGTGGAATCATCGTAAATCCCGAAGGTGAGATCATAAAACCCGGTCAAAAGATAGCCGGAGTCGTCAGTCAGCATCCCCTGGTAGTTGATCACATGAGGTATTGCCGGGTAGACAGATGATCCCGGAAGAACCAATAGCGGGACAATAAGTGCCCCCAGCGCCAATAAGGTCATGGACTTTCTCATCAATTCCTCCAACTATGTTTATGAGCCAAAAAACCTTAATTTTCTGGTGTGTCCCGTCCTCGGCAGGACCTCAGATAATGCTAACGCTTGATCCCCCAACGTAATCCGGACAAGCCGGCTTTCGCAGCTATTGTAAACGACTCAGTTCGTACCAAAGGACCTTGAGACCCGACCCTCGATCCGACCTCATTTCAGAAGAACCATCTTTTTGCATTTCACCAGGTTTCCAGCCTCGATTCGATAAAAGTACACTCCGGAGCTGACTTCAGCTCCTTTGTCATTTTTACCGTCCCAGAGGATCGTCTTATATCCTGCTGTTTGTCGTTGATTTATCAGATCCCTCACCTTCTGCCCCAGGATATTATGAATCCTGATTTTAACGTCACAGGCCCTGGGCAGAGCATAGTCGATGGTAGTAGTACTGTTGAACGGATTGGGATAGTTCTGGTGCAGGCACAACTCGCTGGGAAGTGGATTGAGATCTTCCTGCTCCTCCACGTCAAGGCTGAGGCCAATTATAATCTGCGTGTTCCAGAAACCAGTAGATACATTATTGGTTTCTCCATTTTGAGTTCCTATGACAGGTTGACCCAAAGATGAACAGAGCCTGTAGTTGCTTGTGGCAAGCCAGTTGGTTCCACCTTCATCCAGAATCTGTCGGGAAATGCCGTAGGCGGTGCAATCCAAAGGGCTCCCACCAGAGAAACACCATACCAACAAAACAAGCAGACTTATCCGGGAAGAAATCTTCAACCACCCATACATGGTTTGACCTCCTTTTGGTCCCAATAACTCGCGGAGATCGGAATCCCCATGTTTAATATATCGGCGATACGGCAGGAATTCTCGACCAACATCCGACACTGGGCCTGAGAACAGAAACCAGCCCGTCCGGGCACGGTTGCCGATAGTGGAAAGACACGTCAACAATGACGCTCGATTCATCGACAGCAATCGAACAGATCCGTCCGTCAAAAGAGTTGGACTTGAGGATCGATTTGAGTCCGAGGGGTCTTTTGTGGCTCTGGGTATCAATATCAGCGAATCAGCACCATCTTTCGTGATTGCTCGGATTCTCCTGCTTTCAGTCTGTAGAAATATACTCCGGACGCCACCTGGCGTCCCCGGTCGTTCATGCCGTCCCAGGTGGTAGTCGTTATCCCCTGCGATACGAAACCGTCGAATACCGTGGCGACTTTTTCTCCTAAGGCGTTGAAGACTTCGATCGTCGCGCGGTCCGCGTCGGTTGTGGAGAAGGTTATAGTCGTGGTCGGGTTGAAGGGGTTGGGGTAATTCTGCGCCAGTTCAGACGTTGCCGGGAGGCTCGGACCCTCGCTGTCATCGCCACTGTCGGCTTCGGCAGAGAATCCAACCATCAGGTCCGCATACATGGTGCTTGCCGAGGCCGAAATGTCCTCCACGCTTACAAATGACGTTACGCCCGAATAGGTGTCGGAATTAGGTGTTGATAGCGCGTTGAATGAAGTCCTCTCGTAAGACCCGGGGTGAGGATCCCCGGCGTCGCCGTTGTCGATATCCTTCTCCATTTCATAGATGCCGTCGGCTTGTTCCAGGGCCACCTCGTAGTGCTGAGCCGCCGACAACCCTGGGTACCATTCCTCATCGTTGCCGTCCTTGATGTCGTCTATGTGCCAGATCAACAGCCCGGAGCCCGGCAGGTAACTGTCATACCCGATTTTCTGGCGGTTCTCGACCAGGAAGTACTCATCACTGGCTGCCCCGGCGTTCCAGAGTCGGTACGCCGTGGGATTCTCCTCAGCATTGGCGATAGCCAGGGAGTAGGTGTTGGCCGAGATGTTGACCGGTGTGAGGATGCCCATCTGTATCTTGCTCCAGGCACAGAAGTGCGCCGGGCAGCCGCCCAGGCCGCCTGGGCCTAACCAGCTTCCGTAGGACATTATGCCCCACTTCCCGATTCCTGTGGACGAGTAATCGGTGTCATAGAGATCGGGAAGACCGAACCCGTGTCCCAGTTCGTGAGAGTAAACGCCTATCGTCATGTCACCGGGCGAAGCCCAATACTCAGGTTGGACCGTGAAAGCGGAGATGTAGACGCCGTCTTTGTATCTGGGGCTGATACTCCACATGTGCGACCATATATCATCATTGCCGCCGCTGTACTCGGCGCCGGTGCCGGTGTGAACGACCAGCAGCATATCCACCGAACCGTTCCCGTCGTTGTCATACTCCCCGAAATCCACCAGGGGATCGACTTGGTCGACGAGGTCCTCGACCAGTTTCTGCGTGTTGTTCGGGTAGCTGCCGGTGCCGTTGTTGTTGTTGACGTAGTAGGCGTAGGTTTGTGGGGCGGTGCGCCAGCCGGTAGTGGAAGGCAGGTTTACGGTAACCAGGTCAATTTGCCCGAAGGAAATCTCACTGTAGTAATCCTTAATGGTGTTCCCTTCGGTTCCGAAGATGAGGCTGTCGTAGAACGCCGGTTCTACGGTGCTGCCGTTGTCCGTAAACTCCACCAGGATAGCAAGTATCTTGAAGGGGCCGGTGAAGCCGGGCGATTCCTTTGCGAGGCGCCCCGGTGATGTCTCATACGCCGCAGTGTTAGCGGACGGCACGCCGATGCCTTTGGCCCGCATGGCGTCAAGGTTACTCATGAAGTAGGGCGCCGCCGCTTCTCCCGCCGCCACTCGCTGCAGTAATCCCGGATGAGGAGGGGCTGCTTCAACGGTCGCGGCAGGGATATGAATCAGCATACCGTAAACGGCAAGAGCAAGAATCGATCCGGTTATGGTAGTCGTCAGTTTCATCCTGTCACCCCCTTCCTTAGAAGTCCAAACTGGTGGAGACGGCGAAATTCACACCCCGGGTGGAGCCGGGGCTGAAGGACGAACCGGTCACGGCGGCGAAATCAAGATGGAAACCGGACAGGTAAATCCCCGATCCGAAAGAAAACCCGGTTCCCTTGCTGCCGCCGGTTGCAAAGCCCGTACGCAAGGGAGCCGACTTGATCGGCCACCACTCCAGTCCGGCCGCCAGCCGTGGTTTTGACGAAGCCCCGGCTGCGCGTCGGAACCCCTGTTCCCAGTCCACCGCCCAAACAAGAGAGCCGGAGGTGTTGGCTATGCCAATTGTCATCACCGAAGGAAGGCTGGTGGAAAAAGCGGGAATCTCCCGCGTGTAGTCGTCGGAGACAATATAGTCTTCGCCCATGTTGTCCACGGTCATGGTGTCAAAGCTGAACTGGTAACCGTGTTCTTCGGGACTCTGAGACCAATGGATGGAACTGAGAATGTCCCGGACAGCAAGCCCGACCGTGTAATCGTCATCTAACTTGAGAGCTGCGCCGACATCGAGGCCCCACCCGGAACCGCCGGTGGCGGTGCGGGCGATCAGGTGACCGGCCCCGGTGAAGCCCGTTTCGAGGGTGGTGATGCCGCCGTCCAGTTCAGTGATCGATTCCGTGCCGAAGCCCCTCAGGTACTTGATCGTTGCTCCCACTGAAAGCTGGCGGCTGCCCAGCGAGTATATGGGCCGCCCGTAGGACAACCCGGTCTGGATGTAGGCGACCGCTTCCGAGTAGGAACCGGTGATCGATATCTCCTGGCCGAAGGTATTGCCGTTGAGAACGAGGTCGAGGAGGTCCCTGTTGAGATTGAACTCGGCCACGCCCACGCCGCGCGCGGACAGCACGACCGAACCCAGGGACAGAGACAGGGCGGCCGCCTCGATGTCGGCAACCAGCTTGAGACCCTCGCTGGGGATTTTGCCCATGATCTCGTCCTTGTCCGATTCCGTCAGGACGGCGCCGGTGTAGCTGTTGTAATCGTTCAGTGAGAGGCTATTGTTGGTTATGGCAACCCCGACTCCGACCAGTTCGAGACCGGGTCTGTTGTACCCCGAGAGCCCTAAGTTGGCCGGATTGTAGCGGGCGGCGTTAACGCCCGAGGCAAGACCGATGCAGGCACCGCCCATGGCTACGTATCTGGCCGATGACTGACTGCTGCCGGCCGCTGATGGAGCAAGACCGGTAGTCAGAACAGCGACCGCGACAAGACAGGGCAGGACGGTCCTGGCGATGGTGTCGGTTCGCCGCGGCCGGCGGCCGGCAGCATTCGTTCTGAGTGACAGGAAACATCTCATGGCCGCCTCCTTACAGATCGCCGTCAAAGTGGTATTCCACTTCGAAGCGACCAGTGATCGTCAGGTAGTCGTTGGCTGTGAGTTTGACTCTCTGGCCGTCCGATCCCAGCAGGATCAGGTTCTGACCGATGAAAAGCGTATCGTTCTCAAGAACCCTGATGTCCTCGTTGGTCAGGACGAGTTCCTGCCAGCCGGTTGACGCCGTATCACTTACCAGCCCCGTGATGGAATCCGTGGGGGCGGCGTTGATAACGAGAGGGCCGATGGACAGTTCCGGCTCTGCGAACAAAGTAGCCGAATCGCCGCCCATCAAAATCTCAACACTCGTGCCGAGAGGCAGATGGCTGGTGACATTGAAGATAAAGCGTGCTTCAATTACATAGTCCGTGATGAGATCGATATCTTCCTGGTCGATCTTTTCACTTTCTATATCCGTCTCTATCTCCGTATCGCTGATGATCATCTCCAGCGGCGCGACGATTTCCACACTACCGACCACGAAATCGCCCGCCCTGATGGTGCCGACGGTGATGCCATCGCCGAACTGCACCGTGCCCCCAGCGGTGATCGTATCCGACACCGGGGAGAGGAAGTCGGTTTCTCTCGTGATTGAACTGGTAGCCGACGCTAAAGCACCGCGGGCGGCGATCTGTTCGGTGAAAACCAGGCTCTTACCGTTGCTCCCGGTAAGCTGGAGATCGAGCGAACCCACCATGTCGATCCCGTTGTCGATCTTAAGGGTGAAACTACAGGTCGGGAGTGCGATACCGTCAAACCCCTCGGGCACATCGATACCGACGCTGATGCTGTCGAAACTGACCTGGAGGCCGTCAAACAGACCGGTGATGAAATCGAAGGTCAAGCCGGTCAGCCCGGCGTCGACTCTGAAGCCGTCCAGTGTGGTAACCTCAACCCTCTCGCCCGGCGCCGTGCCCGGAGTTGTCGCGACGGCGTTTATGCTGAGAAGTTGCGGTACCGTCTGGTCGACGGGAATCAACCGGTAGTCGGCAAGGGAAACGCCGATGGTATCAAGCTCGTGCGGCCCGAGTGAATCCGACAGGGTCAGCGGCTCCGACGCAAGCTGGAAATCCGGAAGTTCCAGGCTCAGGACAATCTCCAGGTTGGTCTCATTGGCGACGACGAACTCGATACTTCCGGTGGACAAACCGGCCGTGTCTATGCGTTCGTCCCTCGCCAGGGCGATTGACTGTGAAAACGAAAAGATGGCCGGCGGAACCGGTGTCTCCGGTGAAGGAGGAATGCCGAGAGATTCGAACATTGAATACGAGAGGTCACCAATCGCCAGGTTGTCGGCGTCCAGACAGACCGTGTCGAGCTCCTCGCTGATGCTGTAAGTGATATTGCCGGCGGTGTCCATTTCTATACCGTCCTGGTCAATCCTGCAGATCAGTTCCTCCATCTGGTAAGTGCGATTGATGACCGGGACCGTCAGATTCGTGGTCCACTGCGGCGATTCGGGTTTCTCCACCGAACACTGGACAATAGTCAGGACGACCACGACGATCACCAGTCCCAACAGCAGCTTGGAACCGAGCTTGAGAGCAAGGCGATCAGCGAAAGTCGTCTCTTTGGCAGCGTGCCTGGTAGGCTTTCTTCTCTTCATAAGTCCCCCAGTCTTAGCGTTCAGGACCGTTTCGCCTTCGCGAAGCGCAAAGGAGATGCCGGCGGGTTTGGGCGCGGTAAGTTGCTGCCGGGGGACTAGATAAGCCCCGGACAGGGGATAGGGCCCCATACTGCCCAGCGTCCCCTGTTACCGAGGATCAGTGGGGCAATCCCCATATTGACTAATAGTGCCCGTTTTCGTATACTTAGGTGAAACCCGGAGCAGATGCTATGGGGATGACGAAGTACGACAGACTCCTGCATATTCTGAACTTGTTACGATGCCGCAGGAATCTCAACGCCGGCATGCTTGCCGTGGAGTGCGGAGTCCACGAAAGGTCTATCTACCGGGACATTATCGCCCTCTCGGAGGCCAACGTCCCGATCTACTATGACAACGGTTACAAGCTCGCCTCGGACAGTTTCCTGCCGCCTCTCAATTTTGACCTTGAGGAGTATCTCTGTATCAGGATGGTCATCGAGTCCTCACCGTTGAACGAAACCCGCAAGTATCGTGAGATATTGCAGAAGGTCAGGGCCAAGGTGGAGGCGCGGCTTCCTGAGACAGTCAGGAAGGAAAGCCGCTTTGTGCCTCCGACCACGCATCTGGAGATCCCTGTTTCGCAGGAGCAGGATAAGTGCGAACGGTTCCATGGCCTGATTGAGGAGGCGGCCGAGAACCACCGCTGCCTGAAGCTGACCTACAACTCGATCCAGTCCGGTCTGAGCGAGCGGGTTGTCGAGCCGTATTTCATTATCTTTCGCGGGCGAGCTTTCTACCTGGTCGCCTACTGTCACAGTCGACGGGAATTCCGAACCTTTCGCCTTGACCGGGTCGAGAATGTCGAGCTCACCGACGACGTCTTCATGAAACGCAGTGACATCACGCCGGACAGTTACTTCGAGAAGAGTTGGCTGATCTACTCGGGCGAGCCGGTGAAGGTCGTGGTGCGTTTTTCCGGAGCGGCGGCGCGGGTGGTCTCAATGGGGTACCACCACGCCGAGGAGACCATTCGGCGGACGGGCGATGATGAGGTTGAGTACGCCGTGACTACCAGGGGAATAGAAGAAATCCAGCGATGGATTCTGGGTTTCGGGTCGGAAGCCGAAGTGATCGAACCGTCGGAACTCCGCGAAAATCTCGGTTTGATCGGACGCTACCTGGATTCGACGTATCGAAAAAGCCAGGCTTAACGCTCACGAGCACGGCACGCGCAACGGAACACCCGGCGGATGGTACCGAATAAGCCGACCGGAGCGAACGGCTTTCAATTATTGGATGCGTGCTGCAGGTCGGTCGCGAGGAATCCCATCTCAACTGTACATAGCCTGACCGTTCTGCCGTATCGGTCAGGAAGAATTAGGTTGACCATTTCCCAGAATCTTCCGTAATTGCTGCGGTGGCGAGGTTTACTGCAAGAGAGTTGTCTGCGGCCGGGTTGATTGCGTCGGTTTACGCGATTCTCAGTCTGGTTCTGGCGCCAATCTCGTTTGCCGTCTACCAGGTCAGGGTTGCTGAAGCTCTGACGGTGTTGCCCTTTCTGACCAGGGCAGCTATTCCCGGTCTGTACGTTGGCTGCCTGCTGGCTAATATCATCGGCGGCATGGGCTGGCTGGACATAGTCTTCGGGCCGCTGATCACGTTAGGGGCGGCTTTCTTAACGCGGAGCACATATCACCTTTCGAGACACCGAGGCAGCAGCCTGCTCGCTGTCTTACCCGTGGTGTTGTTGTGGACGGGGGCGGTCTGTCTTCTCAGGGGTCTGGCCGTTACGACGAACACTCTGACCGGCGCCGGTCTGTCGGCGTTGTCTCTTGTCGTAGTCGCGCTGGCTGAGAAGCTGCGGGCGAGACCGGGAGGTTTGTCGAGCGTACTCCATGTGTTGTCGTTCATGGCGGCGATTACCTCGATTGCGCTCTTGCAGGTTACCGATGACACCTGGCTTAAGGCAGTGGGCGGACTTGCTCTGGTGGCTTCGTGGCTGGCGGCTCTACTCCTGGCCAGGGTCTCTTATTCTGGTGGCAATCCCAATCTTCTCATCGCGCCGCTGCCGCCTGTCCTGCTCAATGCCTTTGGCGTCTCCGCTTACTTAGCGCCTCTGATCGGTGTCAACTACTGGTTCTCGGTACAGATGGTGGGCGTGGGACAGTTGATTGCCTGCTATCTGATCGGCCTGCCGCTTCTGATGGCGCTGAAACGGCGAAACATTCTCGGCTGAGCTGCGTTGCTATCGTCACCGCTGGAGCGAAGGATTCTCTGTACAATACCCGAGGTAGTAAGCCCAGCCAGTTCCGACAATTGCCTGCAAATCACCGGGTTAGATTCTGCAGGAAGGGCAGGGGGGACACCCGCTTTTCGTTTGACAATCTCAAGTCTGCTGCTTAGAATTACCCATCGCGCTTTGTGGTGCTTCGCGCGATCGGGAAACGGCGTCTGAAGTCGGATACACGTTATTGTAACAATTGAGGTGATACGAGATGAAAAACATTCTGGTGACAGGATCGGTAGGACAGATCGGGTCGGAACTGACAATGGAATTACGCAAAAGGTACGGCAATGACAATGTTGTCGCCGGAGGGAGGAAAACCAAGCCAAGTGAGAAACTGCTGAATTCAGGACCGTTTGAAGTCGTTGACTGCACCGACATCAATGTCGTGAGGGATGTGGTCCGGAAGCATCGTATTGATACCATCCTTCATCTTGCCGCGATACTCTCGGCGGTGGCGGAAGCCAAACCGCAGCTTGCCTGGGATGTCAATATCAACGGACTCTACAATGTCCTGGAAGTGGCTCGGGAACACAAATGTGCTGTTTTTGTTCCAAGCTCGATTGGCGCCTTCGGTCCCTCCACTCCTCTGGATGATACGCCCCAGGATACGATTCAGCGCCCCAATACGATGTACGGTGTGACCAAGGTTGCCGGGGAGCTGCTCTGTGATTACTATCACAAACGGTTCGGTGTCGATACTCGCGGCGTTCGCTATCCCGGAATCATTTCCAACGAGACGCTACCAGGGGGCGGCACTACCGATTACGCAGTAGAGATATTCTACGAGGCTATCAAGAACAAGAAATACACGTGCAATCTTGGTGCCGGAACCTTCCTTGATATGATGTATATGCCGGACGCCATCAAAGCCGCCATTGACCTGATGGAAGCAGACCCGGCCAGGTTGAAGCACAGAAATGCGTTCAATGTAACCGCCATGAGTTTTGACCCGGAGATTATCGCCGCTGAAATAAGAAAGATGATACCGGATTTCACGATGGACTATGACGTCGACCCCGTAAAGCAGGGAATCGCGGATAGCTGGCCCAACAACATGGACGATTCCGCAGCCAGAGAAGAATGGGGGTGGGAACCCGAATACACCCTCCCCGTGATGACAAAAGACATGATCGAGGTGCTCTCGAAAAAACTCGTGCAGAAATAGATGAACCGCGATAATACGCACCAGGTACTCTAACACATTAGTTTCCAGGAGCAGCAATGCCGGTGAAAAACTTGAATAGCGCCCTGAAGCAGGCCTTGAGTGAACTCAAAGCAAAGGGCACCGCCAAAGGCGAAGAGATGATCATTACCGCCGTGAAGCCGGCGGAAGGTAAGAGAGGTCCTCGCTACTATGTCGAGGGCGAGGGGGATAAGGGATTCATCAAGATGAACGCGAACTCCTATCTGGGAATGTCCCTTCGCAAAGATGTCATAGAAGCAGAGGAGGACGCCGCAAAGAAATTCGGCGCCGGACCGGGATCGGTTCGGTTCATAAGCGGTACCTACGCAGCACATATTGCGTTGGAGAAGAAACTGGCGACATTCCTCGACCGGGAAGCTGCCATGCTTTTCAGCTCAGCCTACGTAACAAGTATGGGTGTCGTCGTGCCGTTGACGACAAGTGAAACGGTCTTTGTCAGTGATGAGTTGAACCACAACTGCATCATCCAGTCGATGAGGCTTTCCCGGCCGGCGTCCAAGGCGATATACAAGCACAATGACATGGCGGATTGTGAGGCCAGGCTGAAAGAGAGTATCGGCAAAGGGAAAAGAGTCCTGGTGGTCACGGACGGCATTTTCAGCATGAGAGGCGATAATGCCCCCCTGGACGAGTTGGTTGAGATCTGCAAGAAATACGACGCCCAGTTTGAAGAAGGCGTCATATCTGTTGTCGATGATTCCCACGGCATTGGCGCTCTTGGGAAGACGGGAAGAGGCACTGAAGAGTATCTGAATACGAAGGTTGACGTTCTTATCGGCACCTTAGGTAAGGCGTTCGGAATTAACGGCGGCTTCGTGACAGGCTCGGCGACCATAATCGAGTACCTGCGTGAAACAGCCCCCATGTATATCTACTCGAACCCCATCACCTGCTCGGAAGCTTCCGCCGCCATGAAGGCAGTGGAGATTCTTGACAGCCCGGAAGGTCTCAAAATACTGGAACATCTCGGCAGGATGACCAGGAGATTCGAGGATGGAATCAAGGCAGCCGGCTATGAGACCATCGAAGGTCCCCATCCCGTGGTGCCGTTAATGGTGCGGGACACACAGAAGACAAACGAGATCGTGAAGCACCTGACGGCAAACGGCGTGTTGGCCACCGGTTTGAATTTCCCCGTGGTTCCCAAGGGGGACGAGGAGATAAGATTCCAGGTCTGCGCTGACCATACTGAAGCTGATATCGACTACGTTATCGGTGTGCTGAGGGAGTATCAAGAGACGCATTAGCAAACGATCGTATGCGCAACATACTATTGAGGTTGACGCACGCCCGTGTGCGCCAACCCTGCATAAACCTCTCCAGGGCGTGCACTTCGCGCAGCTAGGCTGGGGGGTTGTATTTGGATTGTATCGGTGTGGACGCATCAAGCGAGAACATGGGGAGTGACCACGTATGTACGATTACCAACTTCGCGCCCTGATACGCCAGGTTAAGACCGCTGGGGCTACATTCGTAGTCCTCTTGACTATGGCGACGGGGCTTTGGTATTGGGCAAGGAGCCACTATCAGGCTCAACTGGAGTCCTACCGCAGACAGGTGGAGGTCATGGAGCTGTCATTTGCCGAGGTTGGCTCCGCGTTTGACAATGCCATCAAGCTAGCAGGCGAGCTACGCGAACCACAGATTTGGAGAATCGATACTGTGTTCTTCGATTCTTCAGGCAAAGCGCAGGAGTCAACTGGAAATCCGATCTATATGTATGGTGGGCTAGTGGAGTTCTCGTTTAGTGAGCTCACAAGGAATGGCGCCGTGGCGGTCGGAATGTACAAGAACGAAGTTAGCGGCATACCGTACAACTTGCAAGGTCCGGGATGGAAGACGATCGGCCAACAAACTCTCAAGCTGGCCGTGGGTAGGGATAAGTTCGAATGCGAGGTTGGGCAGCAAGCATACTACTTGGCTCTGATGCAGCCTCCAGACGTAAGCAATGTGGTAGTGGTACGAATTTATAGACTAAATGCATTGTACAAGCCTATCGGGTAAATTCCCCTCGTTCCGATGCTCTGCGTCGGAACGTAGAATGTGACGCTCTGCGTCACGCCCTGTAAGCAGTATGGCAAGAGACAGGTACAGGATATTCGACAATAGCTGTCCCCACTTTGTCACGTGTACAGTGGTGAACTGGCTGCCACTTCTAGGTATGCGGTCAGTCGCGGAAATCGTTCTGGAATCCCTGAGCTACCTGCAAGAGAAGAATCGACTGACGTTATACGCTTATGTTATCATGGAGAATCACCTCCACATGGTAGCTGTCGCCGAAGATCTTAGCCGCCAACTCGCTACGTTCAAATCATACACCGCGCGTCGGATCATTGACCACCTGAGTGAAGTGGGAATGCATTCATTGCTGCAACAGTTGAGAGCACAGAAACTGGCGCATAAGACTGATCGGCAATATCAATTCTGGCAGGAAGGCTCACATCCGGTGCAGATTCAGAATGCGGAAGTCATGCGAGAGAAGATCGAGTATATTCACAATAATCCTGTGCGGCGGGGCTATGTCGAGGAGGCGGTGTACTGGCGATACTCGAGTGCTACCGACTACGCTGGTCAACGGGGCTTGCTTGATGTTGAGACCGACTGGCATTAGAGGGAACGCAGAGCATCCCTGAGGAGCACTGCCTGCCCGTTCCCACGGAGACCATGGGAACGAGGGGATGGGTGCAGACCGGGGGAGGGGTACGGACAGGGCAGATTCCTCTCGTTCCGATGCTCCGCGTCGGAACGAGCGCAGGCACGACGTATCCTTTTTTGATGCCCTGCGTCACGCCAGATATCAGGCATGGTAGAAGATGGATAATGGGTGTCAGGGGACGACCGCAGAGCGGTCAGGTCGAGTTCCCACGCAGAGCATGGGAACCAGGAGAAGCCCCACTCCCTTCCAGCGCGCTGGGAAATTAATACTTGACATTTTCACTCCTGATACATAAGATATGTAACAGCTTATCTATGCAACGTGCAGGCTGGTTGACTGTCATTGGGCTGCTTCAATAGTCCCAAAGGCGACTGAGTCTGCAATCTTCGTCTTTGCATGCACACACAAAGGCGATTATATGGTCTTTTTTAACATGACATGAGACGGCAGGGTGGCCGTTTCAGACTTGTTTGGAACGGGAATTCAGCCCGGGAAGAGCCGATCATCGGCAGCGATAGAACATACAGTCAGCTTTCAGGGGCAGCTATTCCCCGAAAATGAGGGCCTCATACTTGTAGATGATAGCCTTCGGAGATTGGTAGGCGTCGGTCGGCAACCCGGCTTTCTGACAGGTCTGCTGCAGGAACTGGGTGCGGCTCCAGCCGTAGTCGGCGGCGACCTGGGGAAGGAGCAGGCCACGGTTGTTTCCCACGACGATCATAAGTCCGTGGCGGCCAACTTCGATCTCATCGAGCGATCTCACTTCGACCAGCGGCGTGAGGACCGATATCTCGATGTGCAACTGCGGCAGTTCCTCCGCCTGCACCGGGTGGAAGCGTCGATCGGCAAAAGCGGCCTGGATCGCGCAGGTGGCGACCGTCTTGTACAACGGGTCAACCGCCATCGTGTGGCCGATACATCCCCGGAGCCGCCCGCCCTTTTCGAGCGTCACGAAAGCCGCCCCGGGCAGGCGCAGATTCTCGGGGACATCGAACTCAGGCACAACCCTGGTCTTGAGATAGGCGTCGATAGATTCGCGCGCGATTCGAAGCAACTGCTCCTTGTCATCATCGGATAGGGCGAAGTCGGAGGGTGAACCGACAGTTCCCGGTTCGGATACAACCGTCGAGTCCGAATCGCTGCTGCCGTTGCCTGATTTGTAGATAACGATCGCCGCATAGCCCACCACCGAACTCTTGTCCCCGGTGAGGTCCCCGGAGTCGCCGTAGCGAAGCAGCTTTGCCCGGTTGGCTCCTTTGGCGAGAGCCGCCTTTATGACCGCCACCGCCGGAGCGCCGCCACACATCTCCACTTCACCGGATGCAAGGTATTTGAGCAGTCTCTCGCAGTCCAGGTCTTCTATGCAGGCAATTCCAAGTGAGTCCATCCGGCGACCGACCGAAGCGGGTTTGTAATGCTGCCAGTCGGTCGAGGCTATCATAACGCTGTTTGGGTCATCCGGCAGGAAACTGAGCGCCGCGGCAAGGATTTCGATGGTTTTCTCTTCGGGGTATCCAAATACGATCGGCACGATCTTGAATGCGGGCAGGACAGCTTGCAAGTACGGCAATTCCACCTCGAGCGAGTGCTCAGCCGTGTGGGCCTGGCTGATGACGTCGATGGCGTTATCATAGCCGAGGAGCTTCCGGCACCAGGTGTCATCGCATTCAATCGTACCGAGCGGTGTGTGCCACCGGATACCGGGGCCGTAAACCGATGCGCCGCTGAAACCGTGCCGGTGCGACGGTCCGCAGAGCACCACCCGGTTCACACCTGATCGCTCCAGCAGTTTGAAGCTGCAGGCGGCGATCGGCCCGGAGTAAACCAGCCCCGCGTGGGGGACAATCAGCGCCAGGATCCGACCGTCGATCTCCGGCAGGTCGTGCACCTGCGCCAGGTGGCCTCTGACCATCTCGATCAGAGTGGTGCTGTCGGCGGGATAAAAGGTGCCCGCCACGGCCGGTTGGCGCACTTCGGCGTTGACGCTGCCTGACAGAGCAGCAATCGCCAGCAATATGGACAACAGTATCCCTGACACTCTCATAGTATTCGCCTCAGGTCACAATAGCACCCCACCTTTCTCTCGTCAAGTTCAAAAGGGTTCTCGATCCCGCTCCCGGGAACGAAAAGGGTTGACAGTCTCACGGCAAGTCGTAGTATAACTTCTATGAGCAAGGTTGTGGTGGTAAAGCGATCCGGGGCCGAGTCCGGGGGCGAGTTCACCAAAGACCACTATCGCGCGCTTCTTGAGGCGGCGCTGCCGATGCTGTCCGGCACTGACGATGTCTCCACGGCCGTGAAAAAGCAGTTCCCTGGGGGACGGGTGGGGATGAAAGTCAACTGCCTGACCCGACGACACACATGCACGCCGGTTGCCCTGACGGAAGCGCTTTTGGATGTGCTGGAGGATGCCGGGTTTGACGGCAATGATCTCGTTGTCTGGGAGCGCACCAACCGGGAGTTGCAACAGGCGGGCTATACCCTTAACGCCTCCAGCTTCGGCAGGCGCTGTCTGGGCACCGATTCCAGGTCCGTCGGATACAGTCACGTATTCTACAGCTTTGGTGACGTCGCCAGCCTGATCAGCAGGATTCTGCTTGAGATGGTCGATCACAATGTCAGCCTTCCGGTGCTGAAAGACCACTCTCTGGCCGGATTGTCCGGCGGCCTCAAGAATATGTTCGGCGCCATCAACAACCCCAACAAGTACCACGACAACAACTGCAATCCGTTCGTGGCCCACGTGTCGAACTTGCAGCCGATCAGGGAGAAACATCGCTTGACGATCATGGATGCCGTTAGAGTGCAGTACGACCAGGGTCCCGGTTATAGCACCGACTACATCGCCGACTATCATGGACTTATCGTTTCCGGCGATCCGGTGGCAGCCGATCGCGTGGGGCTTGAAGTGCTCGAGCACTTTCGCCTGGCGCGGGGGCTTCCCTCGCTTGCACAGGCCGGGCGGCCGGTGCTATACCTCGCTTCCGCCCAGGAGATCGGATTAGGCGTGGCCGATATGGACCGCATCGACCTTAGCGTGAGGATCGTGAACGAAGGTGGTCAGGTTCGGCCGGGGAGGCTGTTCTGATGGATCGCCGGAGATTTCTGCGTTGTGTCGGTTGTGGAGCCGCCGTTACGGCCACCTGTCACACGGATCTGATACCTGAGCTGTTGGGCGGTGTCCAGAATGCGTGCGCTTTCGATCTGGCTAAGGAGTTGTCGAGTGTTGAGGCGCGGCATTACAGGAAGATCGAAGGGGGCGGGATTGAATGCGGTATCTGTCCCAGGCGCTGCCGCATTACCGACCTTGAGCGGGGCTATTGCGGGGTGCGGGAGAACCGGGGTGATATCTACTACACTTTGGTGTATGGCCTGGCTTGTTCGGTCAATATCGATCCGATTGAGAAAAAGCCGTTGTTCCACTTTCATCCGGGCACGACGGCATTCTCCCTGGCCACGGCCGGCTGCAACGTGAACTGCAAGTTCTGTCAGAACTGGGAAATATCGCAGTCACGGCCGGAGCAGCTTGACAACATCGATCTGCCGCCCAAGGCGGTAGTTGACATCTGCCTTCAAAGGAATGTACCGACTATCGCCTATACGTATTCGGAGCCGGTTGTCTTCTACGAATACATGTACGATATCGCCGCCCTCGGTCGCGAGAACGGCGTCAAGTCGGTCATGATAACCGGCGGTTACATCGAGAAAAAACCACTGGCCGAACTGCTTAGGCAGCTTGACGCGGTCAAGGTAGATCTCAAGGCGATTCGGGAGGACTACTATCGCCGGATCGTAGACGGCAAGCTCCAACCGGTTCTGGATGCGCTGGTGCAAACAAAGAAGGCCGGAGTGTGGCTGGAGATCGTTTATCTCGTCGTGCCGACGCTCAACGACAGCGACGCTGAGTTCACGGAGCTTTCCCGCTGGGTGAAAGCCAATCTGGGCACAGACACCCCTGTGCACTTCACGCGCTTTCATCCGCAGTATCTGCTGAGAAACCTGCCCATGACGCCGACTAAGACGCTGGAGCGGGCACATGCCATAGGCTGTGCCGAAGGCCTGGAGTATGTTTACCTTGGCAACGTCCCCGGCCACCCGGCCGAGTCCACCTATTGCCCAGGATGCGGGGAAATCCTGATACAGCGCCAAGGCTACCGCATTCTTCAGAACAACCTTTCCGGGAACCGATGTCATGCGTGCGGCAGGGTCATACCCGGACTGTTCTAAATGAAAAGCAAAGCCTTCCTGCTTGGGTTCTTTTCTATCGGAGGTCAGGTCCTCCTGCTGCGGGAACTGATTTCTTCTTTCAACGGCGACGAACTGTTCATCGGCACCGCCCTTTTCGGATGGCTGCTGTCGGTGTCTGCGGGTTCGTGGATTGGGGGCCGTCCTGGTCGCGCCGTGCGCCCGATTGGCTTGTTTGGGCTGGGAGCGCTGATGCTGGTAGTCATGCTGCTTGCGGCCAGGTTCTCGCCCCTGGTGCTCTCGGGTGTTGTCGGTGAGGCGGTTGCCTTCGGTCCCGCGGCCCTGGTCTCGATTGTCGTCATGCTTCCTGCTGGGCTGGTATCCGGCTGGTTGTTCGCCGCTATCGCCAACGAGGGGTGGCGCTCGGCGGACGCCGTTGTGACCGTGTACCTGTGGGAGGGGATTGGCGCCTTCGCGGGCGGAGTCACCGTGGCATTACTGACAGGCGGTATCCTAAGCAGCCTGGCGGTGGCTGTCGGGCTGGCGATTGTGGCCGTCTCGTTCGCTTTCCTGTCCTGCCGTGAACACGGTCTCGGCGCAACCATGGCGATTACGGCCGTAACCGTGTTGCTGCTGATTGTAGTCGGCGCGACAAGCGAGGTTATGGAAAAGCACCTGGACGGGATCAAGTACTCCTCCTACGACGTCGAGAAGTCGTTTGATACCCCCTACGGGCATCAGGCGATCATGTCGCGGGACAGCCTCATAATCCTTATGACGGACAACAAAGTTGAAGCCGTTTTCCCCGGTCCGGCAGAGGCCGAGAACCTGCTGATTCCGCCGCTGTTGTACCGTCCTGCGGCTCACGATATCCTGTTGATCGGTCGCAGCGAATTCGGAGTGGCGCAACTGGCGCGCCGGTGGCCGCAGTTGAAACTGACGGCGGTCGATCCCCGGTGGGCGCTGTCGCGTGTTGTGGATAACGTCATCCGGTTTGAGGGGGGAGTAGTCAGGCGGGATGACGATCCCGTTTCCTATCTCGTGGGCCGCGCCGCCGCCGAGCGATTCGATGCCATCATTGTACGTCCGGGTGAGCCGGATAATTTCAAACTCAGTCGGCTTCTTTCGGTTGAGTTCTTCAAACTGCTGCGCTTGCGTCTGAAGGACAATGGGATCGCCGTCATCGTGACAGACTACGACACGGACCGCTACCTGTCAGCTGAAGTAAGAGCAATACTGGCCACGATTCACAGGGGTCTGCGAGAGTCATTTGAAGCTGTCTGGATGTGGCCGGGGGAGACTACACTGTTGTTTGCCTCGCCGGGTAAGTCGCCCGAGATTCCCGTGGATTCTCTGTTGGCCCGAGTAGCAGGCCTTGGTTATGAACCACGCTACCTGAGCGAATCATTTCTGGCCGATAGGCTGGGCGAACTGAAAATCGCGCGTCTTGAAATGGTCATGCGGGATCCGTCGCCGCTGGTCAATTCCCTGGAGAAGCCGGTGCTGCCGACCCTGCAGGCTGTCTACCGCTCCATGGACGGGTTCGACGGCAAGGTCCTCTCGGCGCTGTTTCAGCATCCCTTATGGCTGGCGGCTGCGCCGGTAATAGTGATCGGGTTGTGGCTGGTGCTTCTCACCGGGCGGACGAAGAGGCAGCGTTTTTCGCTGTTTCTTTTTCTCGTCGGGGGTCTGGTGTCGTTGTCACTGGAGTTGATCTCCTTCTATGTTCTTCAGGCTACGCGCGGGTCACTGTATTCGGAGATGGCGGCGCTGGTGGGCGTGTTCATGGCGGGGCTGGCGATAGGGGCATATTTCTCGCGAAAAGCCGGGTGCGATCATCTTGAGTACCCTGCCCTGGCCGTGCTGCTGGTGTCGACACTGACGTTCCTTTTCACTTTTCGGTCTGTCGAGCCTCAGGGTGCACTCTACTACCATCTCATGTTCTTGTTCGCGGTGGCTCTGGCTACCGGCTCGCTTTTTGTGGCCGCTGCGGAGCGCCTCTATGGCGACGTTCTTCTCGGCAACCGCGGCGCAGGCTACGCCGTGGAACTGGTTGGCTCATCGGTGGGGGCGCTGTTAACCATGACGGTGCTGCTGCCCGTTATCGGTCTGGTGTGGCTTCTGGTGTCGCTGTCGATCCTGTTGGGACTGGCGCTGCTCGGCTCCCTGCTTACCTCGAGAGGCGGGTGAATCGAACCGCTCGCCGTGCTCACATGAGACCGCCGAGCCACTGCTGCAGAAACGGCTTGTAATCGTCCCGGTAACCGACCATGCCGACCAGTCGACCACCACGTATGCCGACTACGATCTCTCCGTAATAGCCGTCCTCGGTGAGAAAACCCGAATCGCCGTCGAACGGCAGACCATCCGGCGCCGGCTGCAACTTCTGCAATTTCCCGGCCAGATTTGACCATGCGAGCGCTTTCGAGTCCGCCTCGCTCGGGGATACGAACAAAGTAACGTGCGTTGTGTCCAGTATATGTTCCCGGCTGTAGACGCCGGTCAGAAATGTCTGGCCCAGGAACGACCTGGCCCAGTACTTGTCGGTATGTGCGATTCTGCCCGAATCGGGAAAAAGCGAGAAGGCCTCGGGCGGCGTCTGGGCAGCGACAAACAGCTTGTTGAGAGCATAGGCCAGGTTGACCAGCGCCAGGCTGGTCTCGTCGGAATCATCATAGGCGACCACTCTTACCAGGTAAGGCCCCCTGACGAACTGAATGCTGGACGGAGACAGGTAGCCCTCGGTGCCGAGCCTGATGACCTCGGCGTCCTCCGGTCGTAGCATGGAATAGAGGCCGTAGGCGTTCACACCGGAGTTGAACCGATAGACATCCGCTACTATCTCCACCGAGTCCTTCTTATAGTCCGCGGTCGCCACTTCCATGAAGCTGTAGTTATGATACAGCTCCGCACCACCGTTGATGTATTCCCAGAGGTTCTGGCCCTCAAAGGTCCTTACCTGTGAGGTCCGTTTCAGACTGATGGCGCTGAACTCCCCGGGCAGGAAGTCAGCGGCTGCCTCTCTCGTTGCCTGCTTGTCGCCGCCGCACGAGAGCAACAGCGCCGCCGCAATGACTACAACTACCTCTTTCTTCGCAGCAAACATGTTACCACTCCATGGTTCACGTAAGTTGTTTCAGGTTTCTCTCAAGCAAAAGTTGCCTGTCGGGGGCGCGTGATTCTCCGATGGCGGTCACGTATACAGCCGGTTTGTCCGTTACCGGGCAGGCGAACTCGCAGGCGCCGCAACCGGTGCAGAGTTCGGGGTCGATATATGGTCGCTTCACCCGGACTTCCACGCCGTTGCGGTCAAGTACAGTTTCGTCCTTCAGGTAGATAGCTTTGGGCGACGTCGGGCACCATTCCTCGCAGACAATGCACGGTTTGGCCATGGCCCAGGGGAGACAACGACCGCGATCCATGAAGGCGGTGCCGATACGGTTGGGCGGGTTTTGTTCGTCTCCCACTTTCTGCGTGGTCGTAAGTTCCAGTATGGCCCCCGTAGGACAGACCTCACCGCACAGGGTGCAGGTCGGCTCGCAATAGCCAATGGCCGGAATCAGAATGGGTGTCCAGATTCCTTCCAGCCCTGATTCGAGCAAAGTCGGGTGCAGGGCATTGTTGGGGCAAACCCGCATACACTGGCCGCAGCGGATGCACCGCGCCAGAAAGGCCTCTTCGGCAATTGATCCCGGCGGCCGGATCAGTCTCGGGTTAGAGTTAGCCTTGAAGGCATCACCGGAACGCAGCAAAGGGTAAAGAGCCAGACCCGCGGCCAGCGAGGCGACGGTCTTTCGGCGGGTGACATTGATCTCCGGTGTTGAGGCCGGGTTTTTCACGGTCACTTCCTGCTGCGGGAAGAACTTGAACTTGAGCGAACCCTGCGGACAGTCCGCCTGGCAGTTCAAGCAGAGGTGGCACTCCGCCTGACGCCACCGGGTGCCTATATCCGGGTTGTCGGCCCCCTGACAGTGGAGAAGGCAGAGGTTGCAGTGGTCACACGAGCTTTCGTCCTTCTCTAGGCCGAAGATGGCGAATCGTGAAAATAGACCCAGCATGGCCCCGAGAGGGCAGATGCCACGGCACCAGAAGCGGGTGAAAACCCGGTTGAGAACCAGGATCGCCACAAAGAGCAGGCCGATAGTCAGTATCCCGTGGAAGTGTACCAGCCGGAAGTTCAACAGGAAGGGGGCGATCAGATCGTAGGCACGCTGGGCGCCTCCGCCGACGTAGGGGAGACCAAGCGATTTGGCCCACCCGACAAGCCCCAAAGCCGCACTGTGCATTGTCGGCAGCACCACCGTGCCAAGCGATCGCGCCAGCAGCGGTAACGGATCAAGCAGGCCGGTCTGGAGCGTTCCCGCCAGGGCGGCGGTAATCAGAAAGAAGAACAGGTAGAACTTGATCTTCTGATAGCTCTTGTAACGATTCGATTGAATCTTCCCTTTGCCGCGATATTTCCGCCGCTCCGATTTGACTTCCGATATCCAGTGATTCAAGGACCCCAGGGGGCAGATCCAGCCGCAAAAGAACCGGCCCAGAAAGATGGTGGGAATCAGAATCACCAGCGACCATAGAAGACCTTTGTGGAGAGTGCCGTTGGCCAGAAGCGTACCCAGCGCTACGAGCGGGTCAAACTGGAGCGCTATGGATACGGGGTAGGGCAGCGAGATGTCCGAGATGTTCACACCTTCGAAAGCGGCCTCGAAATTCGTTTTCAGGATCAACCAGAAGAAAACGCCAAAGAAGACCACCTGGCTGATCCGGCGAAGGTTCCTGACGGTGGCGATAGTCATCAGGCGATCTCTCTGTAACCGACTGCCTGGTAGTCCATACTCCCCAGTCCGGCCTTCTGGGCTAGGACTATATGCTCTACCTGGCTGGGCGACAGTCCCAGGAACTCGCAGGCGCGGGAATCGGCAGCGACCTGGTCGGTGGAGCAAATGACCGTATGTTCGATGTTGACGTCGCCCAGTGAGCCGCCCTGCGGCCCACCGCGTATGAGCACGCGGGTAGCATCCACTACCGTCAGGGTGGGTCGGCAGAATGCCGCCAGATCGACAATGGACTGGTCAATCTGCTGGTGAAGCTGATGGCGCGGCCCCCCCAGGATTCCATAGAGATTCTTCATGGCGATGGTACATGAACACAACGAGTGCTGCTTCACGATCGGCATGTTGATCAGTCGATCGGTATTGACGAAAGGGCTGAGCACCGGCCACTCTGTCAGGAGCTTTCCGCCCAGGTGCATGGTCACGAAATCGTCCTCTGAGGGAATGATCACTCTGGCTCCGGCTTTCTCGGCAGCCTCGCCGATACCGGAACGCAGGAAGCACCTGCGGGGCTCGTTGCAACTCATGTCCGTGACAACTACCTGTGCTGCGCCGGCGGCAATGCACAACCGCACCATTTCCCCCACCAGTACGGGTGATGTATTGGCAGCCTGAGCTGCCGTGCGATCCCAGCCGATGTTGGGTTTGATCGTCACCCGTTCTCCCGGTTGAACGAACCGCTCGGTTCCGCCAACGGCGTCCAACGCCTTGTGCAGCGCGGCGATTGAGTCCTCATCCCGAGACAGCGTGATCTGCGGTATCGAAGGTTTCGGAGCGACCTCGAAACTACGTGTCTTCCTCCCCGGCTGCACATATCTTGATGATTCCCGCCTGTCGAAGAACAACGCCGTACCGCCGGTAGCTATCGCCAGCGCCACGGCCGAAGAGGTCTTCTTTATGAACTCGCGTCGCTTCATGTTCAATTCGCCGCCGAGGTTTGCTTCAGTGCCAATATACCCGGTCTCAACCGTAGCTGCAAGTAAGGCGTTCGTCCGATGCAGACTCCTTCGCGATAGCGCTACCTATCGTCGTTTTCGTTGTCCTTACCGTCGTCCCGGTGCAGCTTTACCGTAACGCGGCCGCTGTCTTCTTTCGTAACGAACGGCTTGAGCCGCTCGAGTTGCTCAGGCGGCAGCCGCCTCTTGCGGTAGATCTCCTTCATCAAGGCGCGGCCGTCAAGAGCGAAATAGTTGTTGAGTTCCAACTCACGGGCCAGGTGTGACAATTCGGCAAAAGCGCGCGCATCCTTTGTCCTGGTGACGAACTTCTCTTCCCGATACAGCTTGACGTTCACGTCGCCGTAAGTTCCCGTAAGGACAGTAAGGTCATGGTCTTGCGCCGCCTTCTTGACGTCTTGCTTGAGAGCATCGAGCTCGTTCTCCACCTGCTTCAACCGCCCGTAAGCAGCCACGTAGGTGTCGGCCAGTTCCCGCAGGCGGGCGGCCTCGGAGTCACCGGGCGCGGCTGCCTCCTCCGGCGCGGCGTCGAGCATCTTCCGATGCCGCCTGGCCGGACAGATGTCGCTGTAATCACAGTAGTCACACAGGCCGCCCTCTATGGTGGGGAAGCTGTCCAGACGCTCAGCGTCGAGTATCTTGCAGATGACCGCCCGCAGTTCTTCGACAAGGTGATCCAGTTCGTCAGGGCGCATCCGGTGGCGGACTACCTCGTTTTGCCGCAGGAAGAACTGGGTCAGTTCAATCTGTTCGAGTTGCGGGTAGTTGGCCTGAACGGCCAATTGATAAATCCCCATCTGGAAGAAGAACTGCGGCTCCTGGGGGCGGACGATTCGCTGCCCGGTTTTGTAATCGCAGATTTCAACAATGCCGTCGTCCCGCTTCCAGAGTTTGTCGATGTATCCGTGAATCCGAAACGGCGTGTCGGGAAGCTGAAAAGTAAGGTGCTGCTCCGTACCGAGCAGGGTACCCTGGTCGAATGGCTGGTGCCGGTCGTAATGCCCGGCAAGTATCTGTTCACCGAGGCGGATGTAGTCGTCGACGGTGTAGTAATCCCTGGTGAGCTTGATGGCTCCCCTGTCCACTTTTTCCCATTCCGCCCGATACATGGCCAGGGCATCCTCGCGCGGCACGAGAACGCCGTCAGCCCCGTGAGTGTACAGCGTTCTCAGCACACGGTGCACGGCATTGCCGAGATATGCGTCGGGGCTGACCCGTTTGGGTACGGCCACCTTCTCGACATACTTGAACTTGTATTGCCGGGGACAGTTGCGGAAACTGGCGAGCTTGCTGTGGCTGTATACGCTCATGTGGTGTTCAACGTTTCTGTGCGCTTCGTTACGTCAGATCGAAGTCAACGTTAGGCGGCTTCGGCCGGTGTTGCTTTACGTAATGGTCCCAGAGCCCGGACAGGAATCCGAAGCCCAGGCCAAAATGGATAGTCGGGAAGATCAGCGGGCCAAAAAGCAGGCAGCCCGGGTGATTCTCCTTGCGAGCCAGGTAGGCCGAGAAGAAAACCGCTGCCAGTATATAGACCCCTACAACGGTTTTGAATAAGGAGGCCGCCCCCGACGAAACCAGCGACAGCAGCAGAAGTAGAACGAAGCCCGCCACACCTGCGCCCGCCAGCCACTGAACAGGGGAAAACAGCCGGTGCTTGTGTGAGAATCGGAACCGTCCCTTCCCGTATCGAACCATCTGTCGCCAGAGACCGGCCAGGTTCGAGCGGGGATAGTAGAACACCCGCAGCCGGGGCGAGATGTACGCTTTGATGCCGGCCTGGTGTACGCGGTAGTTGAAATCGACATCCTCGCAGGCGTCAAACGCCTCGTCGAAACAGCCGATTTCGTCAAAGATCGATCGGTGGTACATCGCCCCCGATGACGTCGGGTCCACCATGCCCTCAACAGTGGAGTATATCTCGGAGCCGGGTTTGTGACCGAATATCGAGCTCCGGCACAGACCCACCGACTTCTCGAACTCGCCGAGATCGGGCGGTGTCAGTGGCTGTGGACGACAGAGGCATTTCGCCCCGGTCTCTTTGAAGATGTCGACCATGTCCTGCAGGAGGGTCTTGCCGGGCAGATTGGTATGACCGTCAAGAATCAGGATGTAGGGTGCGCTGCTGTTCCTGACGCCGATGTTGCGTCCCGAGGAGGGGCGTCGGGGATGGTTGTCCAGGAGTTGCAGGGAGCCGAACCGGTTCTTGAAAGATCGTACTATTTCCCGCGTACCGTCGGTGGAGCCGCCGTCCGCTACCACGACTTCGACGGCGTCCATCGGGTAGTCCTGCATGTACACCTGCTCGAGGGTCTTGCCGATGAACTTGGCTTCGTTCAGAGTGGGCATAACGATGGCGATATCGAATTTCGAATCGCTGGACGCCACGGGACCGAAATCCTTTCCGACAGGTGTGTTTCACGCCATCTTATGGCACAACGGACCGCCGCCGCCGTGCAACGGCCGTCGGGCAAATTATAGAACGATCTCACCTGCCCGACAACAAAAAACCGCGGCTTGCCCGAAGCAGGCTGAGTCAGTCCCCGTAGGTCAGGACCCCTGTGGTCCTGACACTTGAGTCTATTGAATCCGAGGCGTCACAGGCTACCACCAAAACCGGGGCAGATCGGCGTCGCCGGTTTTCGCGCGAAGCGCAAAAGACAGGCTTGCCTGCCGTTCCAAACAAGTTTGAAACGGCCACCCGACTTGTCCAGATTGTCATTGGCCTTATCGAGGATATCTGTTGACATCCGCATATAAAGATGCGCTAATTGAATTAGGGTGGAGAGCACAAGGGATGCTATGGATTTTGCTGGGAGATGTTATGGATGAACAAGCCGATGCGCGTACAAAACTGACAAAGTCGCTGGTCCGGGTTACTTGGGCACTTGTTATTGTTGGCCTGATTGGAGCGGGACTGGCCTACTGGGGTTATAGGGGACTTATTAAGGAGCAGAAAAAGTCTACTGAAATGGAGTGGCGACCTTACTGCCACATCGTCCAAGCGCCAGCTTCGGCCGGTTTCCAGTACTACTTGGGTGACAGCGTTGCGATCGATAATGTGCCCAGAAGTATTGACTCCATTCCGTTAGGATCGACTGAGTACATGGCGGTAAGGCGCATCGGATTTCTCGTGCCGCGATTAGGGATATTCATCAACATTGGCAAAACGCCTCTTCGCATCAAAACCTCGGTTGCTTCTATTCTCTCCCAACGTGAATGGGTGGAGAAGCACGGGAAGGACTACGAACATCTCATACAAACTCTCAAACTACCGGGCACCATTGATACGCTTCACACTGATTTCGTTCTCTTGCCCGGAGACTCTTCCGAACCTGCGCCTCAATTGGGTTATCGGAGGTACATGTCTAAAGACGAGTGGCATCAGTACGTTTACTCTGACAGTTCCATAGTCCTGTACCCGTATCAGTATGTTGAGTACGAGGACTTTTTTGGACATCAGTACAACGCACTGCTAATCCAATATCTAAAAGCGGACATAGAGATAATCGATAGTATCCCTGTTTTCTCGTGGTCAGACAAGCCTGGTGTTGAGAGGTATCGTTGGGACATAGGCCTAGAGGATTGACATTCGCTGCTTAGGCGCAAACTCGTCCGGGCGGCACCCTCACTTGTTTGGGGGTGTCTCTTCCCGGGCTGAATTCCCGTTCCAAACAAGTTTGAAACGGCCACCCGACTCGTCCTCCTGGCCATCCATCGGTCGCCAGCTCTGTATAACAGCGCGTGTACTTACTCTGTGTCCATCGATAGTGAAAACAGGCAAAACCAGACAACCTCCCATTGAGAGCCCGTGCCCTTCTATGCATTCAGATACTGCTCTTCACCTTTTACCCATGCGAAATGCAACCACACTCCTGAACGCTTTCCGACTGACACGGTTTCGTCAATGGCTGCTGATACTCCAAAAAGCGAAATGAAACACTCGTAGTCTGCGAACCATTCATTTTTTGAACCGAAGGAGTGAACTAACATGACCGCATGATTTGCATGGAAACGCCTGGCTTCAATAATGGCAGAAGCTGTGCGGTGTAATAATTGATATCTGATGTTCTCTGAAGGTTTGGTATGCAAGCCCAGTACAGAACACAAAAAATCGAACCTTTCCTTCTTGCCACCGGATAAATTTGGACCCCATTCGCCAATAGTGGGGCCAAATGGTTCGGAAACTTTGCCTTCTACAGCAATTGAGACAAGATCATTTTCCGTTCTGCCAAGCACCCATACATCATTTTGGGAGGGTCCGGCACCACCGGGCAAAGGAACCTTATACTCGGGAATTACAATCAGGGTTTCCAAACCCGCCAGTTCTGTTGCTCGACATAGAACCTTTTTTACATGGTTTGGAATACCATCCGCATCGTGCCAACAATGTGCTAATGTTCTTGCGGAGTAACCCCGCTTCCATTGTTTTTTTGGATCTGCAAGAAACTGCTTCCAGTCCTTTGCCTTTTTAGATGGAATATAAACTTTGTTCATTCAGTACCATCGACCCTTTCCCGAAACGTAAAAGCAACTCCTACCGTCCTTTTGGTGCCGGTCGGCAAGCTTCAACTCCACGAGGATACCGCCTGTCATTGAGAATATACAGGGTCCTTTGTTCCACTCCGTCTGGTAGTGCTTGCAGAAGTAGATAGAGTCGAAGAAACACCCACCTCTCAGCCGGTCATACGCGTATTGTATCATGTTGTAGGTAATAGATTTTCTTTGGACTGTCTTGTCGCCCACGTCCATTGTAATAGTCTGACCATCATTTGAGAGGATATCTCGCCTGTCCTCACCGAAGCACTTGAGGATGCCCCTATGTTTAGAATCTAGTTTTTGTATTCGTTCTTCTACTTCTTTCCAATCTTGCATGATTTCCTCCTAATACGTCTAACGCTGATAACTGGCTGTCAACTGATTTTCCTCTAAGCTCAAGCCCTGTTCGGCAAAATACGTTTTTACTTTTCTTTCAAACTCCCGGCCTACTTGAGTGTTGCTTTTGGCACCTTTGCGCTGAAAGGTTTTGTCCATTTGTTCCTCCAGTGAATTGGTGTTTATCCGGTTTTCGTATAAAGCACCCCGTTCCCTTTTCGCTGAAAGGCGTTCAGCGCAATCATGATTCCTTTATCGGCATACTTATCCATTATTCCACTGTTGGGTACGCTTCATTTGCCGCATATCAAGCGTCATCCGAGGCGTCTCAAGCTACCACCAAATCCGGGGCAGACCGAGGGCTGCTGCCCACGGATGGAATGCGGAATCACGTCGATAACTGCATTTTTCAGGGAGGTACGCTGTCAGCGTCGGGCGTTGATCAGGATTGCTAAAGACCGCGGTAGATGTCCAGCCACTGTCCACTGACTTGTGACCAGGCGAACTTCTGCGCGGTAAGTTTCGCCTGTTCCGATAGCCGTTTCACTAACTCGGGAGACTCGATCAGTTCGATAATACGATCAGCCAGGGATGCGGGGTTGCCTTCCCGGACGATCAGACCGTTGACCCGGTCGATGATGACGTCAGAAGCCCCGCAGACTTCGGCCACCACGGGCAGGCCGGAGGCAAGCGCTCTGAGCAGAGAAGTCCTGTCGCTTCCGGGGGAACTCGTTTCGATATATAAGTCGGCCGATTGGAGATGGCGGAGTATAGCGGCCGTGTCGGTCTTTGACTCGAAGGCCAGGCCGCTCAGCCGGGCCGCCGCTGCCGACTCGACGAGTTCGGTTCGCCGGGAGCCTGTGCCCAGGATAACCATCTCCGAGCGGGGATACTTTTCCTTGACCAGTTTGAAGGTTTTCATCAGCAACCCGGCATCGCTTTCCGCGTGTGGTGACTGGACACAAAGGATACGGGGCTGCACCGATTGGATGTTGCGTGGCTTGAGATCGAGAGGATCAAACGCCTCGCCGAGGACTTCGCACCCGATCTGCTCCCGTCTCAGAAGCCCGGCGATTGAATCCGACGACGCCACCACCCTGTCACTCAGACGGAGGATCCGAACAAGCAACGGCCCCGGTCCCCGAGATTGAAACTCGGCCAGGCTGCCACGGCAGTCTATGATGATTCGTTTCCCAAAGAATCGTCCCAGGAAGACCGGAAGGAAGGCAGTCGTGGTCATATCCGTACCGTCAGGAAGAACGACGTGCACGATATCGAACTGCCCGATCGCCCGCACGATATCCCTGCCGTAACGCCACAGGTCGCGGCGCCGTGCGATAACATTCCGGAAAACCCTGCCCGCCCGCAGCCCGTCTCCCGAAGTTGTGTCTACGGCGCAAACCCGGTATAGCCAGCGCTGGTCCCTGAAAAGATTCGACCAGAGCCGCATCCGTTCGCTGACGTTCATGGATGCCTCGGAAACCGGGCAGGTCAGCAACACGCGGGGAAGGACGGCCTGAGTTGTACCGGCTACACGGTGTTTCCTGTCGGTTCGCAGCAGGTAATCGCCGACGGCGGTCGGCGCTCCTACTGAGGCGGCATGAGCCTTGATCATAGCGTCTCCCTGGTCAGACAAACAGCTTCCCCCTTTCTACCCCGGACGGCCCGTCAGGTTGGAAAAAAAGTGTCCCGCGTTTCTGTGTTTCCATGGCAGGATTACGCCGTCGGCAGTCGCGGTCGTTGCTGTAGGAAGCCACTCGTAAGGATTCCCGCCGGGCGGCCGATACTTGCTACTATAGGTATCAGAGCGGTCGGCCCGGGAGGTCGGGCAGGCAGAAGCGGCGTCATCAGAAAAGGGAAAGTATAATGAACACCTCCAGGCTTACTATATTCGCCACGACAATGATATATCTGGGCACTCTGCTTCTGTCCATCCTGTCGTTTTTCACGACATACTACGGTTTGGCGATCCTGGTCGACAGATGGCTGGCCATTGTCGGTTCTCTCGGCCTGCAGATAGCCATGTTGGGTGTCGCCTGGAACCTGATAAAGTCCCGCGGGAACCGGTTCGTGTATGTTACGGTATTCATAGTGGCGGCGACTTTCTCCGTGTTCTTCTCTTATGCGAATTTCGACTCCGCCCTCAAAACCGATACCCGTACCCATGAGGCGCGGGCGCAATACACGGCGGCTGTCAAGCCTCTGCTGGCCAAATACTCCGCCACAGCGCGAAAGGCCCTGGTGCAGGCTGGTTATCAACAGGAACGGCTCGGTAAACTGCTGGAGATGGAAAGGGAAAGAGGATGGGCCACCGTTGTCGACGAAGGCACCGACGACGAATTCATCCAGTCGACCATTGAAGGCGCCCGCCGGACGGTTGAATCCTGGAAGGAAAACCGGGGATCTGAATACCAGCAGGGTAGCGGGCGGGGAATAATCCTGAACTTCCTGGAAAGCCGCATCGGTACCATACAAAACGCCTTTGAGAGGATAAAAGGGTACGTGGGCACAATCGACTCGGTATCAATGGTCCTGACCAGCGCTCTGCCGGTGACGCGTCAGAGAGAGCTTGTCAACCTGGCCTCGGTCCATTTTCCACACGGCGAGGTAGCCATGGTACTGGCGGAACAACCCCGCCTGATCAGTTTTCCAGCCGAGTCGGACTACATCGAGCGCCCCACCAGCCGACAGCAGGCCTTCATGCTCGTCATTGGTGACCTGTTTAAGATGGACCACCTGGCGGCTTTTTCGCTCCTGCTCGCTATCGCCATCGATCTGATTGTCATCATAATGGCTCTTGCCGGTAGCCACATTACTGATGACACCGATTACATTCTCGACCGCGTGAGACAGGACATGGCTCGCCGACTGGGGAAAGTCGAACTGGACGACGCCGAGCAACTCGACGTGGCCCTCAAGGAGAATGTAGAAAAATACCGGAAGGCGATGTCCTATCAACTGGACATGACGCGGGTATCGTCGGAATTCCGGGATGCAGGCAAGATATCCAGTATCCGGCCGCGAGGAGAACCCGAAGAGAACACAACTCTGGTGCGAGGCTTGGCTGATCGCCTGAAATCGCGCATGGTCCACTGGGCCGGCAACAATTCTCCGGAGGCCGTCGAGGCCGTCGACGATCAGGATAGCGTGAAAGAAGAGGCCGCTGCCGGTCACTGACGGCCACAGCAAACCCCGCCCGGCCCACAGGTATGAGCCGGCGCAGCCCGATTGACATAGCACGCCCCGTTTCAGGTCGTGACCCGACCCGGCCGAACTCCCGCTCCAACCCCACCCGCGATTTCGTACTTGCGTCGGGCGGCAGAGTTCTTATACTTGCACCGGTAGCCTTTGAAAACGTAGCACATAGGTCAGTATGAGAGCGCTACTTGAGAGAAAATTCTTTTCTTATATCATCAAGCCCGGACGATATGCGGGCGGGGAGCCCGGACAGATCGTCAAGGAGCCTGCCGACCGCCTCAAATACCTGATCGCATTCCCCGACAAGTACGAACTCGGCCAGTCCTACTTAGGGTTGCAGACCCTGTACCAGGTGGTCAACCGGGATGACCGGTTTCTTGCCGAACGTGTCTTCGCCGTGGACGTGGACGCGGAGGAACTCATGCGCCGGGAGGGGATACCGCTCTTCTCGCTGGAATCTTCACGGCCCGCAATCGAATTCGACGCTATAGGCTTCACGCTGACCTACGAGCTGGTCTACACGAACGTTCTGGCAATGCTGGATCTGGCCGGAGTTCCGCTGCGCTCTCGAGACAGAACCGAGGAACACCCGCTGATCTTTGCCGGTGGGCCGGCTGTCTACAACCCGGAGCCGGTGGCCGAGTTCTTTGACGTCGTCTATGTAGGCGACGGTGAGGAGGGTCTGCCGGAGATGCTGAGCGTTCTCTACGAACTCAAAAGCCGGTCGCGCCGTGAGAAGTTGGAAGCTCTGGCTCAGCGGGTGGAGGGCGTGTATGTCCCGCAGTTCTATGATTCCGACCGCAAGCACGTTACGTCGTCTGCGCCCGCACAGATCAGGGCGCGAACCGTTCGGGAGTTGAAACCGGAACACTACCCCCGGCAACCGCTCCTGCCCCTGATTGACACTGTTCACGCCCATCTCGGTGTTGAGATTATGCGCGGCTGCCCCCAGGGCTGTCGCTTCTGCCAGGCGGGTCCTATCTACCGTCCGGTGCGGGCCAGAAGTCAGGTTGACATCATGCAGCAGATCGACACGCAGTTGAAAAGTACCGGCTATGCCGAGGTCTCTCTCGTCTCGCTCTCCTCGCCTGACTATCCGGGCATTGACGAGCTGGCCGACAGCCTAGCTCGTCGTCTGGAAGGGAATCGAATATCCATATCGCTCCCGTCGCTCAGACCAGGGACGGTCAGCGCGAAGCTGCTGGATGCGGTCCGGCGCGTTCGCAGGTCAGGACTTACGCTCGCCCCCGAAGCGGGAACCGAACGGCTGCGTGCTTTCATTCGCAAGGACTTTCCCGACTCGGCCGTCTATGACTCGGTGCGGCTGGCGTACGAAAAGGGCTGGACGACGCTCAAGCTCTACTTCATGATCAACCTGCCGACGGAAACCGAGGAAGACCTTCATGGAATCGTCTCGATTGTCAAGAACATACACGATATCGGCAGGGAGTACCCGGGCCGGAAGACACTCAATGTGACAATCTCACCGTTTGTGCCCAAACCGCACACGCCGTTTCAGTGGGATGGGATCGGTTCCGTCGAGAAAACTCTGCGCAAGATACAGTTTCTCAAACGGCACCTGCGAAAACGAACGGTCAATATCAAGTATCACAGCGTTGAATCCTCGCTTCTGCAGGGTTTGCTGGGTCGCGGGGGACGAGAGATGGCCGACGTGATCGAGACGGTCTATCGTCAGGGTTGCCGGTTCGATGGGTGGAGTGAGCACTTTCAGCCCGACAAATGGCTGGCGGCTCTTGACGCGAACGGCGTCGACATAAACGAGCGGTTGCAGCCGATTCCCTTCGGGGCGGATCTCCCGTGGTCGCATATTATCAAGGGTCCATCGGCGGAACATCTTCAGCGGGAGCGGCAGAGGACTTCCACCCAGTTGCGGGAGTTCGTGCCACAAACGTCCGGCATGGAAGTCTCACCGGAACCTGAAGCGGCCTCTCCCAGCTACGGCCGGGGCAAAAAGAGGTTAGCCTCTCGTAACACTGCCGCGCCGACCAAGAACCGGGTCCGCCTGCGCTGGGGCAAAACGGCCCGTTACCGGTACATGTCACACCTGGATAACATGCGTTTCATCGAGCGCGCCCTGCGGCGGGCAGGTGTGCCGGTGGCTTACAGTCAGGGTTTCAATCCCACTATGAAGCTTTCGTTCGGTCCGCCGTTGCCGCTGGGGTTTACCTCGGATGCGGAATTCCTGGACGTGAGCCTCGAAACCACGCTGATGCCGTACATGATCGACAATCTGAAACAGGCGATGACCGAGGGGATGAACATCCTCGAAGCGAAAGCGGTTTATGGCAAGTCCCAGTCGCTCTCGGCAGGACTCAACCGGGTAGTGTACCGCCTGGACCTTCCGGACGGGTCGGACGCAACTCAGGTCGCGGCGCGAGTCCGGGAGCTACTTGACATGGATTCGATCACAATAGAACGTACCTCCAAAGAAAAGACCAGGACGATCAACATACGCCCCGCCGTCTTTGATTTTGTCATAGAGGATGGCGGCCTTGAGATGGTTCTCGGCATCGGCGAGGGTGGCTATGCGCGCCCTACGGAGGTGGCACAACTGCTTTTCGGCGTCGATAACGTCAGTGTGGTATCGTTGTTGTTTCATCGCAAGGACCTTTATCGCCTGGAGAGCAGCGGGGATATCATACGCGCTATGGACTTGTAGTAGCCAATGAGTACACAGAACAAAGCTGCGCTTCAACAATGTGACCCCGTGCGTGCCGCCGCCGTCGAGGCGCTTGTGCTCATCGAGCAGGGTGAGCAGACCGACATGGCCGTCAATCATGTGACGCAGGGACGGGAGTTCCGACCGCTTGATCGGCGCTTTCTGCTGCAACTGGTCAACGGCACTACCAAGATGCGACGGCGGCTGGATCATGAGATCAAGTTCTACCTCTCGCGACCGGCGGCTGAACTCCCCTTGAAACTGTCCAACATTCTTCGCCTCGGCTTCTATCAGCTTCGCTACACCGACCGCATTCCCGCGGCGGCTGCCGTTTCGGAATCTGTCAATCTGGCCAACGTCATGACCGACCGTTCGCGCGCGAGCCTCGTCAACGCCGTCCTCAGAACCAGCATTCGGGAACCTGACAAGGTAAAGTACGTCTCCGCGGACGATGACCCGGTCAAGTACTTAGGCGATTATTACAGCTACCCCGATCACTTCGTTGCCCATTGTCTCCGCGAGTTCGGCTACGAGCAGACTGAGAAGCTCCTTGAGGCCTACAACCCGGCTCCGCGCGTGACGTATCGGGTTAACTACCTGAGGTCGAAACCGGACGAGGTCGCGCGGTTGCTCCAGGAAGGCGGTATCGAGTTTTCGTTCGGCAAGTACCTGCCGGAGTTTATCCACGTGGACGCGGCCGGTCTGCCTCTTGAGAACGAACTGATCAGAACGGGCAAGGTATTCGTGCAGGACGAATCGGCGGGGCTGGCGGTGCGCCTGTTGAATCCCCGGCCGGATCATCACGTGATCGATCTCACGGCTGCGCCGGGGGGCAAAGCCACCTATGCCGCTATACGGATGCGCAACCGGGGGCGCGTCACGGCGGTCGACAAGTCGCACTCACGATTAGAGGTGGTGGTCAGGAACGCCCGGCGGTTAGGGATCAAAATCATTGCGCCGGTCGCCAGTGACATGCTGGAGTTCGCCAGTGGCAGTTACGACCGCGTGCTGCTCGACCCGCCCTGCACGGGGTGGGGCACCGCCGGCAAGAACTCCGATCTGCGATGGACCAAGACGGCCGATGACGTCAAGAACCTGGTCAGGATACAGAACCGCATGATCGACCACGCCGCCGGGTTGGTCAAGCCGGGGGGGGTGATGGTTTACTCCACCTGCACTATCATCCGCGACGAAAACGACCAGGTGGTGGAGGAGTTCCTGCTGCGCCACGATGAGTTCGAGCTTGAGTCGGGCGAGCAGTTTTTCCACAGCGAGTTGATCAGCGAGCGCGGTTTTGTGAAGACCTACCCGACGATCAACGGACTTGACGGTTCCTTCTGCGCCCGCCTCAAACGCAAACCGCATTAGGGGGGGGTGTGGCCAGCGGCGCAGCGTGACCACTAACCCCTCCTTTCTTGTTCGTTGAAAAACTACCCACCCTAGAAATATACTTGACTTTGGATTGTTTGTAGGCATCAATATGTGTGTTGTGGGTATTTCTTCAGAGAAGAAGTTTCAAAGCTATAAAACTTTTATGGGGAGATATTTATGTTTAAGAGATCGAATGTAGTTCGTTCGTTGTTTCTAACGGCATTTATCCTTCTCTTGGTTGTCGGCTGTAGTGGAGATGATGATCCCACTGGCCCTGATAATACGGCTGCGCCAGTATTAACTACTGCGGCTGTCACTGAAATAACAGAAACAACGGCACAGTGCGGCGGCACTATTACATCAGATGGCGGAGCAACGGTAACCGCTCGTGGAGTATGCTGGAGTACAAGTCCAACACTTACGGTAGCTGATAGCAAAACTTCCGATGGCGACGGGGCGGGCAGTTTTACCAGCTTCATCACCGGGTTGGCCGCCAGCACAACATATTATGTAAGGGCTTATGCCACTAATAGTGCGGGTACCGGCTATGGCAGCGCTATATCGTTCACCGCAGCAGCTTTTTCAAGTACCGTATTCGATATTGACGACAATGTATATCAGACGGTAACTATCGGCTCACAGGTGTGGATGGCTGAAAATCTGAAGGTAACCCACTACCGCAATGGCGACGCCATACCCAATGTGACCGACAGTCTCACATGGGTGGGTCTTTCTACAGGAGCCTATTGCAATTATAATAATGAAGAAGGCCATATTGCTGTTTATGGCAGATTGTATAACTGGTATGCAGTAGATGACAGCCGGAATATAGCACCAGCAGGCTGGCATGTGCCAAGTGATGCCGAATGGCAAACATTAGTCGATTATCTTGGCGGCTATGCAATTGCCGGCGGGAAGATGAAAGAAGAGGGCACAACGCATTGGAACGATCCAAACACAGGCGCCACCAACGAAAGTGGTTTTACCGCGCTGCCCGGCGGTGACCGCTACACCCATGGTAACTTCTCCAATATGGGTCACGGCGCATACTTTTGGTCTTCCACGGAGTACAGTAGTAGCCTCGCGTGGATCCGATTCGTGTGTTGCAGTCTCTCGGACATCGCCCGCTACAACCTCTATAAGCACTACGGGTTTTCGGTTCGCTGTGTCAGGGACTAAGTTTATACATTTATGGCATTACTCGTCCTCAAACAGGCCAAACATATCCACCCCACCCCCTTTGCCCCATTCTCGTGCCTTACTTCTTCTTGCCTTTGCCCTTGGGTTTGTCAGGGTGCTTGGGGGCTGTCTTGGCGGGTGCCTTGGCCTTAGCCTTTTTCTTGGCCTTGACATGCGTGTTAATGTCCACAAAGCTCTTGCCGGCAGCGCGCAGCTCAATGACATCGTCCGCCGAGCAGCCATAGTGCGCCGAGATGAAACTCAGATTGACTAAATCGACTATCTCCACGTCCGACAGCTTGACCGTGTGCCACTGGTCCTTTTTCTTGTTCTTGAAATGCCCGTAAGCCTTGCCGTAAGGCGGTCCGGGCGGCCGCTTTGTGGGTACGTAGAAGATATCCGCGGCCAGCCCCAGGTGAGCCGTGATCTCCATCCAGCTCTTGCCCCCGAGGCGCAGCTTGATGATCGTCTCAGGAGACACCCCGCCCTTACGCGCCAGGAAGAAGACCACCGGCAGTTGCTCGTCCGGGACACTCTGCTTGCGAACGACGACTATCTCCTTCTCGGGGACGTCGTAGTGCTCACCGATGGCCAGGTAGAATCCCTTGATGCCGCCGTCGCCGATAGTGATACCGGCATCGATGTCTGTTGCGTTGCTGCCGCCGGCCAGAAGAACAGCCGCCGCCATTACTGTGATCGTGAACCTGTTTTTCATAGTCATAAACCTCCTGCCTTGTGGCCGTCCGGGCTGCCCTTTTGGCCGTATGATTTCCAATTGTCGTTTCTATGAATATCGGCAGGTTGGGCGAGATTGTGGACAGTCTATTGATGATAGGCTGACACCACGGGTAGGGAAGGCTTGTGACCGACCACCGATTCTCTGCCAATGGTCATAGTAGCCTCCCAATACAGTCCTACCGGCTATGCTGGGTTGATAGAACTTGCCTAAGTTGAAGCATATTTGACTTGTACGGTGTCTCGTATTTGACAGCGCTATCACATAGAGGTAAGGCAGCTGAAAAGTCACGCGTCATGGCATATACTAACGCAAGTGCGGTGTACACGCGGCCGGGGTCGCAGCCTCTGTCAAGTGCCCCTTTAAGATAACGGATTGCTGAATCGAGTTGCGAGAAACTTTCGACTGTGTTGTTCGGGAAAACTGACGAATCTGCCAGCGACAAGGCCATATAGGCGAACCCATTGTTGTACCATACATTGGTGTCCTCAGGATTGATCGTGAGTGCTTCAGTAAAACTTGTCACTGCTTCGGGTATCCTTCTGAGCTCGAATAGACTGATCCCTCTTTCGCCCCAAACAGGGGATTTTGAGGAGTCGTATGTGAGAGTGGTGTCAAACGCTTGGACTGCAAGCTGATGTTGTCCAGATGCGGCATAGGTGAGAGCAATACGGTACCATACGGTAGCCCTGTTTTCAGGTTTTTTGAATAGATTAATCGCGCTTGTCAGCTGGTGGATAGCCTTTGAATGATTTCCGATCCGGGACTCGCAGTAGCCAGCAAGGAACCACGCATCGGAATCCGAGGGAGCAACAGATATTACATCTTGGTAGGCATCAGCGGCTCGCTGATATGCAAGTCGGGAGCTATCAGCCGAATCCTGCTTTGCTAAATCTCCTGCCATCAGTTGGTACGTCATTGCCTTGCTCATCAAAGCCTCGTGCTTGGCACTATCTGTTGTAGCGGCCATCAACGCGTAGTCGGCGTGCATGAGAGCGACCTTGTAATCTCTGAGACCAATGGCCACAATGCAAGAATCAATGGCGGTTGTGACAATGCCAGAGAGGCAGGCAGCTTGTTCATGCGCCAACATGCGGCAAGCACTGTCGCTTCCAATGCCGGAGGCAATCTGATCCAAAAGAGCCCAGAGGGAATCTCTGTCGCAAGAGTAGGTCTGCTGAATGCGGTCCACCGCCGAATCTAGGAGACTTGCTGTATCTTGTCTCGTGAGAGGGGGAGAATCGCTTGGAAAGAATGCCAAAGCCACCGTTATGAGAGTAACTACTCCGCAGAATACACTTATCCGCCAGGCCCAGAGCTTTTTCCGGCTGGTTGGCTTGCTGAGAAACTCCTTTGCAACAAGACCGACTCCAGAGATCAGCGCGAGAATGATCAGGACTAACGTCACCGATTCCCCCAGGCACAAGATCAAAACCGCTGTGGTTTCGACAAATTGGTCGACAACGCACGTTCAAAAATACCCCCGGCAGGACTCGAACCTGCTACCCTCTGCTTAGAAGGCAGATGCTCTATCCAAATGAGCTACGGGGGCACACACGTTGTGTGACTTATAGAATCCAGGCAAAAAGCCCGCAAACCCCACAAGTCCTCACTGCTAAAAATACGCGTTCCAAAACACCACGGCAACAGAAAAAACGATATTCTGTAAAGACAGTATTTTTGGGAAATTCCTGCTATTTTGGTCTTGACAATCATCTATACGGTAACCTATATTCACCGCAATTTGTTACCTTTTCAAAGAGGTCAGTGAGATTGCATCAGTGCATTAGATTGAAGACAGGTAGTTATTCCTTACTAATCAATCAGGAGAGATGATGGCAAAGAAAATGGTGGTTTTTTGTGGATCGGACGAGCCTCAGAAGGCATTACCCCCGTTCATGCTGGGCGTTGGTGCTCTGGCCATGGACATGGAACTTATGATGTTCTTCACCATGAATGGGTTAAATATCGTCCGGAAAGGGGGCGCTGAAAAAATTAAGCTCGAGGGAGCGCCCAAGACGCTGCAGGAATTCATCGATATCGTCCGTGAGGGTGGCGCCGAGCTCGTGGCCTGTTCGGCGGCCTTTTCGATCGTCGGTTGCAAGGAAGAGGATCTGATTGAGGGAGTCGAATGTGGCGGTGTGGCGACATTCGTAGACGAGGCGGAAGAAGCAGATATCGTATTGACGTTCTGAGCTGACGATTCCCGATGAGTTTGTGGCCAATTGGCCAAAGAAGCAATCACAGCCGCAGGTTTTAACCAGCGGCAAAGAAGGTAAACCAATGGAGGTAATAGTATAATGGCAACTTCAGAAGAACTTAATCAGCTCACGGTAGGCAAAAAAGTAGACGCGAGGGGCACACCCTGCCCGGGTCCCTTGTTGGAGGCAAAACGAGCGATTACCTCGCTGCCGATTGGTGAAGTGATGGAAGTGCTCTCCGCGGATGCAAGTACGAATAAAGATATTCCCCGCTGGGCTAATAAGATTGGTCACGAGTACCTTGGCACAATCGATGAGGCCGGTTACTGGCGTATCTTTGTCAAGAGAGGTAAGTGACCATGGAAAAAGGCGGCGATGCTGCCGGGGAACAATTCCACCCGAGAATTCTCATCTTCTCGACAGTATTTATCTCCGACATTGGCATCGACTTAGCAGGCAGCTCGCACAAGCATTATCCGCCGTCCTGCATTGCTATTCCTCTTCCCTGCTCCAGCAGCATCAAGCCGGAGTGGATCCTGTACGCACTCCAACACGGCTTTGATGGGGTGTTCGTCGCAGCTGACGGGACGGACTGCCCGTTTGTCCCCGACTGCACAAATAAGACCGCAAAGATCGTGGATGATGGACAGAAGTTGCTGAAAGAACACGATATCAAACCAGAGCGTCTCAAGATCGCGGCCATTTGCTCGGTGTGCGCAGAGCCTTTCGTAAAACACATGAACAATTTCCAGGAATCCCTCAAGGAGCTAGGTCCAACAGGGGGAGCAAACTAATATGGACTATGACATCCTCGTTGTGGGAGGTGGAATTGCGGGTATGGAATCCGCGCTAACGCTCGGCGACATGGGTTACTCTGTACTCCTAGTGGAGAAAGAACCCACCATCGGCGGCAAGATGATCCTGCTGAGCAAGGTGTTTCCTACCCTGGACTGTGCCAGTTGTATCGCAACTCCCAAGATGGCCGCTACATTCCATCATCCACAAGTGACCACCATGACCTACGCCGAGGTGGACGACATCCGCAAGGACCCGCAGGGTACCTTCCAGGTAAGCCTCAACAAGAAATCTACTTTTGTAGAGTTCAACAAGTGTACCGGCTGCCAGAAGTGCGAATTTGCCTGTACGGTGGCGATACCGGACCAGTTCAACTTCGGTATGGTGGCTCGGCGGGCAGCATACATTCCATTTGCCCAGGCCGTTCCCAAGAAGGCGGTATTAGATAAGCACGGCTCGTCGCCATGCAGTTTCGTATGCCCGGTGGGTATGAAGCCTCATGGGTATGTCTCTCTCATCCGAAGTGGTCTCTTCGAAGAGGCAATGGAGCGGATCCTCAAATTCGTTCCTTTCCCGGGGAGCCTGGGACGCACTTGCCCCGCGCCGTGCGAGAAGGAATGTACACGAGTGGAGTTTGAAGGTACGATCCCGATAAGGAAGCTCAAGCGATTCGCTGCGGACTACTACTACGACAAGTATCCTCAACCCAAGTTCGGCCCCCCTGAGGAGAAACTCAACCAGAAGGTGGCGGTGGTGGGGAGTGGTCCCGCAGGGCTAACCGCAGCCTACTATCTGGCCAAAAGCGGCTATCAGGTGACCATCTTCGAGGCCGAAGAAGAGCCGGGCGGCATATTGAGGGTAGTCATTCCATCATATCGGCTTCCCCGGGAGGTGCTGGATCGCGACATCAAGAACGTGACCTCTCTCGGTGTGGAAATAAAGACCGGCCGCCGTGTGGAGAGTCTTGCCGGGCTCAAAGAAGAAGGGTTCGACGCGGTATTTGTGGCTTGCGGAGCAACGCAGGATGTAAAGATGAAAATTGAGGGAGAGGACTTGACAGGGGTAAAAGGCGCTGTCGATTTCCTCAAGGGCGTAAATAGAGGAGATAAGATCGATCTCACCGGTAAGACCGTGATGGTGGTCGGGGGTGGGAATATAGCCGTCGACTCTGCCAGAGTGGCTCGCCGCTTGGGGGCGAAGAAGGTTTTCATCCAATATCTACGGAGTCGGGCGGAGATGCCCGCCTTCGAGGACGAGATCGAGGATATGATCGAGGAGGGTATCGAGCTCCAGTATCTCAAGACCCCAGTACGATTCATCGGAGAAAACGGCAAGCTGGCAAAGGTAGAGTCCATCGACATGAAGCTCGGAGAGCCGGATGAAAGTGGCCGGAGGAGGCCTGTAACCGTAGAAGGCTCCGAGAGCAGTATGGAAGTGGACTTATCTATTGTCGCAATTGGTCAGCGGCCGGATCTCGCTGCTCTCGCTGAAAATGATAAGCCGATGCTGACGCGTTGGAATACGCTGGTGGTTGACTCGACCACGCTCGAAACGAGTATACCGGGCGTATTTGCCGGTGGTGACGTAGTCTCCGGGGCGTCTACCGTGGTGGAAGCGGCACACGCCGGAGCGCGCGCCGCCGAGTATATCGGGCGCTATCTGAGAGGGGAGCAATTCCCCGGGGAACCTCTCAAACAACCACTGCCCATGATCGAAAAGAAAGAGGTGCTCGAAAGGCAGAAGGAGTACCGAGAGTTTTTCCCGTCCGAGAGGAAGAAGCTGCTTCCGGAGGAACGGGTGAAGAATTTCCACGAGGTGGAACTGCCCTTGACCGAAGACGAGGCCCGCTACAGCGCCGGCAGGTGCCTTGACTGCGGCGGATGCGCGGAATGTGGCCAGTGTGTCGCTGCCTGCCCGGCCGATGCTATCGACATGAGCATGCGCGACGAGAACCAGAAGCTGGAAGTGGGATCGGTAGTGATTTCGGCCGGCTTCGAGCTTTTCGACCCGAGCCGCAAGGTCCAATACGGATACGGCCGTTTCCCGAACGTGATTACTGCTATGCAAATGGACCGGCTCCTCTCACCGACCCGGCCGTACAACACCGTCCTCAGGCCGTCGGATGGAAAAATCCCCGACAACATTGCCTACGTTCTCTGCACAGGCTCGCGCGACTGCCAGGTGGACAACGAGCTTTGCTCGCGGGTGTGCTGCATGTACTCCATAAAGCAGGCACAACTGATCATGGGGACCTTACCTCTGGCGGATGTGACTATTTACTACATTGATATACGTGCTTTCGGCAAGGAATTCGAGGAGTTCTATCAACAGGCCAAGCAAATGGGTATCTACTTCGTCAAGGGCAAGATAGCCAAAATCAACCAAGCCGATAACGGGAACCTGATACTCCACCATGAAAACATCGACGGTGGTGGAAAGGTGGAGCAGACGGAGCACGATATGGTAGTTCTCTCCGTAGGGATGCTGCCCAATCAAGAAGCCCTGAGCCTCTTGTCCGGCGGTGAGCTTGAGGCGGACAGCCATCATTTCGTCAAGGAGGTAGATGAGGATCACAGCCCCGCTCGAACGAGCCTGGAAGGCGTCTACGTGGCGGGATCATCTTCCGCAGTGATGGACATCCCCGACACCATCCTGCATTCCGGGGCAGCCGCAGCGCTGGCTGCCGCCCACGTAGAGAGGGTGAAGACATGAGTGAGAGGAGAATAGGCGTTTACATCTGCTACTGTGGCGGCAACATCTCCGACTATGTGGACTGCGAGCATGTCCGGGATGCGGTAGAGAAAGAAAAGGGCGTAACGGTGGCCAAGACTACCATGTTCGCATGCTCCGATGCCGCCCAGCAGGAAATAATAGACGACATCCGGGAACAAAAGTTGGATGGCATGGTAGTCGCCTCGTGCTCGCCGACACTCCACCTGTTTACCTTCCGCGGGGTGGCAGAGCGAGCGGGACTGAACCCCTACTTATACATTCAGGTCAACCTGAGGGAGCAGTGCTCCTGGGCGCACACCAATCTCCCCAAGCAGGCCACCGAGAAGGCGATTTATATGGTCAAGGCCGGCATCGCCAAAGCGCGTTTAACCCAGCCTCTGGAGAAGACCAGGATTGACACAGTTCCCAGAGCGTTGGTGGTCGGGGCCGGGATTTCAGGACTGCGCGCGGCCCTGGCACTTTCCGACCTCGGCATTAGCGCCTACGTAGCCGAAAAGACCGATCGCATCGGGGGCTGGACCGCCGGATTTGGAAGAATGTACCCTCACAATAGGTATGGAAGCGAACTGATCACGCAACTCGACGAGGAAATTAAGAAGAGGGATAATATCCAGGTTTACACCGAAGCGGAACTGGTGGAGAAGTCCGGAAGCGTTGGTGACTTCGACTTGAAGCTCAAGGTCAAGAACGAGCAGGTCTCCCTGAACGTTGGCGCGATCATCGTAAGTACGGGCTTTAACTCGTATCAGCCCGCTGAAAACGAATATGCATACGGGACCGGCGGTGTGCTGACGTTGCCCGAATTCAAGGAGTTGCTGGACAACTGCCAGGGAGAACTCACCTACCAAGGCAAACCTGTGAACGACGTTACCTACATCTACTGCGTGGGCAGCCGAGAGCAACCGGGAGAAAAGGCACACGAATACTGCTCCAGATATTGCTGCAACGCTGCCGTGCACGCATCTCTGGTCGCGAACGATTTATCACCGGGATTGCGCCAGTTCCATCTCTACCGAGATATTCGAACTTACGGGAAGTACGAACTCCTTTATGGGGAAGCCCGCGAGAAGGGAGCTTTGTTCATCAAGTTCGACGAGAGCGCACCTCCCCAGGTGGCGAAGAATAACGGGCGATTTCAGGTGCAGGTCAAGGACGTCTTGACCTACGGTGAGGAGCTCGAAATAGAGAGTGACCTGGTTGTTCTGGTCACCGGTATGGAACCCCGCCCCAACCAAGCCCTTAACGATGTACTCAAGCTGCCGATCTCGCTGGACGGTTTCTTCAAGGAGATTCATCCCAAGCTGAGGCCAGTGGAGACAGTCATCGACGGAGTTTTTATCGCCGGCACATCCCAAGCTCCCCGCAACTCCGCCGAGAGTGTGGCCTCGGCGCTGGCCGCCACCTCCAAGAGCGCCTCCCTGTTGAAAAAGGGCTACGTGGAGTTGGAGCCGCTGATCGCTATGGTCGACAAAGAAGCCTGTAATTGGTGCGACAAATGTACCGAAGCCTGTCCTTACTCCGCTGTCGGGAAGATCAGCTTCGGAGAAAAGGAGATAGCCGAGATCAGCGCGGCGGTGTGCAAGGGGTGCGGATGCTGCGTGCCTGTCTGCCCCGAAAACGCCCTGCAGATCAAGGGCTACACGGATTTACAGGTAAGGGCGATGATCGATGCTATGGAGGCCAGCTATGAATGACAAGGTACGCGATCCCCGCGAGGTCATGAGAGAGGAGATGCTCATGCGGGACAGAGTGTTGGCCACCTTGCACGACGGCCCCAAGACCGTGCCGGAGATCGCCGAGGTCATGGGTTCTCCCGTACACGAGGTCATGTACTGGGTCATGGCCGCGAGAAAGTACGGCTACATCGAGGAAAGCAAGGAACCGAACGAGGACGACTATTACCAGTACATGCTGGTGGAGAATAAGTAGAATGGTGACAGCGATGGCGAAGGTAAACCCGGATTTCATAAAGAAGGTGGCGACGTCAGGGGAATTCAATGCCGAAGCCTGCATGAACTGCGGTATCTGCACCGCCGTATGCCCCACGGAGATCGAGTTACTTCCCCGTAAGCTCTTCAGGTACGCCCTGCTGGGTCTGGAGGACAAGGTACTCGATCAGAAGCAGGTTATTTATCAGTGCCTGCTGTGCAAGATGTGCGAGGTGAATTGCACGGCCGACGTACACATCGCTGAGAACGTTAGATTCTTGCGCAGCTACATCAGTAAAGAGATATTCAAGCTTTAGCGAAGGAGAAATCTTATGCCTCTTCCCACCGGCAACGTGATCGGACTCATGGTGGACAATCTTAAGAAGAGGAAAACTGTATTTCCCATCTCACTCAGAAAATCTATTAAGTGGGCCGAAGGACTCGATATTCCCGAAGGTGGCGAGACAGTAATCTATACCGGTTCGTTGTATCAGCTACTGCCCTACATGGTTGCCGCGGTGAAGAATATGGGACTCATAGAGGATTCTTTTCTCGGCAAGTTCGTGGGTGTGGGCAGGTTCTTCAACAGAATATTCAACGTCTCAGCGTTTATGTCTATACCCTCGAAGGCCAACGTGATACGCTACAGGCAGATCATCCGTAACATCGCCATGCTGATGAAGCAGGCGGGAGTGGAGTTCGGCTACCTGTATAAAAAAGAGCTTTATGCCGGCGCTCTGGCATACGACCTGGGCGCGAACGACGCCTTTCAATTACAGGCCCGACGGGTTTACAATCTGCTGAAGGAGCACGGAGTCCGCTCGGTGATCACTATCGATCCCCACACCACGAATATGCTGCGCTCCGTGTACCCGACCATCATCAATGGCTACGACATAGAGGTCAAAAGTTATCTGGAGGTACTGGCCGCCACCAATAGCCTTCAGCCGCTCCACAACATCGATAAGGAAATCACGATCCACGACTCCTGCGTATACTCGCGGTATGAAGACGTCATCGAGGAGCCGAGACAACTGCTGATGCGAGCGGGCTACACAGTAAAGGAACCGGAGGACAACAGGGACCTGACCCATTGCTGTGGTGGTCCCGTAGAGTCGCTCTTCCCCAAGATAGCCCATCAAATCGGCAAGAAGAGGGTGCAGCAGCTCAAGAATGCCGACGGACAAAGCGTGGCTACCATGTGTCCGATCTGCATGGCAACCCTCAAAGAGGTATCCGATGAGACGTTGGAGATTGACGATATCTCCAGTTTTCTTGTCAAGGCTTTCTGTTAAGCGGAAGAGAAACCCCGAAAGAAGCGAAAGCGCTGAAAACAAGCGCAGTGAACCGTTACATACGTGACACCTGCCCGGTGATCGGTGAACTGAAGGACAAAATGGCAGAGGGCATCATCGGGTTTGTGGGTGGCTCGAGGGGGATAAATGAGAGACCTTGTTCTATGGAACAAAGCCGCTGGGATACGGGCTGCGGGATAGCCGAGGAAAACATCGGCAGACTGTTCACTCCATTCTTCACGACTAAGGAAAAGGGAGAAGGGGTCGGACTCGGCCTGGCCGTGGCATACGGAATCATCAGGCGTTACGGAGGCGACATCTGTATAGTTAGCTCCAGGAGAAAGGGAACTACATTCAGCATCTTTCTGGGACGCGAAGGGGAGCGGAAAAAGGAAGACGATAGCGGGGACACCCAATGAAACCAGCGGTGCGGATCATGGTGGTGGATGACGAGGAGATCGTCCGCGAATCACTCTCGGTGTGGCTTCGAAAGTCCGGCTACGAAGTCATACCGGTGGAAAGTGGCCAGCAGGCGCTGGATCTCCTGGATCGCGAGGAGTGGAGTCTCCTGCTTGTGGATATGAAGATGCCCCGCATCGACGGAATCGAGGTTCTCCGCAAGGCGCTGGAGGTGAAACCGGGCCTCCCGGTCATCATCATTACGGCCTATGCCACGGTTGAAACAGCGGTTGAGGCGATGAGGGTTGGTGCCTACGACTACCTGATCAAACCGATTGATCTTGACATGCTGGCGTTGAAAGTGCAGAAGATCATCGAGACGCAGAATTTTACAAATGAAAACATTATGCGGCGAGAGAAGATTGATGCCATCTACGAGTTCGACGAGATAATCGGTAACAGCAAACCCATGCAGGAAGTACTGGAGATGGTCGGCTCGGTGGCTGCCAGCGACGCCACGGTGCTTATCACCGGCGAGAGCGGAACCGGCAAGGAGCTGATCGCCCGAGCCATCCACTCCAACAGCAAGCGCCGGTATAAGCCGTTTGTGGCGGTCTCCATCGGGGCGTTGCCCGATACCCTGGTCGAGAGCGAACTGTTCGGACACGAGAAGGGCGCTTTCACAGGGGCAAGCCATGCACGCATGGGAAGGTTCGAACTGACCGACGGCGGCACGCTGTTTCTGGACGAGGTCGGCGACATAAGCCCCAAGGTACAGGTCGACTTGCTTCGGGTACTGGAGGAGAAAGCCTGCTACCGGCTGGGCGGCAATCGCAAGATACACACGGATGTGAGGGTAATCGCTGCGACGAACAAGGACCTGAAGAAGAATATCGAGGAGAGCACTTTCCGCGAAGACCTCTACTACCGCCTTAATGTCGTTGGAATTCACCTGCCCCCGCTGAGGGAAAGAGGAGATGACGTCCTCCTTCTGGCCGAATACTTCCTGAAGAAGTTCTGCATGAAGATGAACAGAAAGAAGGAGGGATTCGCTCCCAGAGTAATCGAGATATTCTCGAGGCACAAATGGCCGGGCAATATTCGCGAGTTGGAAAACGCCATCGAGAGGGCTGTGGTGGTGGGCAAGGGGCCGCTGGTTCAACTGCAGGATATGCCCTTCGGGGGCGGTCAGGAGCCCCCTGAAGAGAAAGCTACGATGAGCCTGAGGGAAGCGGAGAAGAAGCACATACTGCAAGTTCTGAACGAGACCGGCTGGAATGTCACCCGTTCCGCCAATATGCTTGAGATCGACAGGGCTACGCTGTACAATAAGATCAAGAACTACGGCCTGTCCAGACCCAAAGACTGACGTTGATAGAACCCGTCTGGCGATGCCGACGTGCGAGCCTTCAGGCAAGCTCTGCCTGGATCGCAACTGTGTAATATTCGCTTCCGACAGCCCGGCTCAGACCGATGTGAAATCGACCAGATTCTGTCCCGGTTGTCGCTCCAGTCTTTATCCTTGATGCTCGAGTAGAACCGTCTGATCCGGATCAAGCAGGTGTGTGAAGATCGCGACAGTACCGTAGAATATTTCGACAATTAACAATACCACAACGTTCTCAGGCTCAGATGCTCGCTACCACCACCCAACCACAAAACCAAGCCACGAAGCTGTTTTCGCTTTGTTTCCAGGCTTTTATATCTCACACCGAGTGTTGGCATGTCAATTGCCTGACTTTATCGGGAATATGAACGAAAGTTAATTAGGAGAACAAAATGTCACTGGTAACCATGAAGATAGACGATCACGAGGTCAAAGCAGAGGATCAGGAACCAATTCTGAAGCCCATACGGGATCTGGGCATCGATATTCCCACCTTGTGCCACATGGACGGTCTGGAACCCTACGGCGTGTGCCGCATGTGTATCGTGGAGGTGCGCCGAGGCAAGCGTACCAGGTTGGTGACATCCTGCAACTTCCCTGCCGGTGAAGGTCTCGAGATCCGGACCGACACCGAAAATGTGCTTCAGCACCGAAGGGTAATGGCCGAGCTTCTCCTGGCCAGGTGTCCCGAGATCAAGAAGGTACAGGAGATCGCAGCTTCGGTGGGCGTGGAGAAATCACGTTTCAAGATCGTCGACGAGCCGAGCGACTGCGTGCTGTGCGGATTGTGTGTCCGCGTTTGCGACGAGATCGTGGGCGCATCGGCGCTGGGCTTTATCGGTCGTGGTAATCAACGGGTGGTCGGGACCCCTTGGTATGTGGACCCCGATTCCTGCATCGCTTGCGGAGCTTGTACCTACGTGTGCCCGACAGGGGCCATGCAGACGGAGGCGGTGACCAAGAAGCTGTGGCGGAAGGAGCTTGGAGAAGGCCGACGGCTCTGCCGGTACTCCTGGATGGGACTGGTCTCCTACAAGGTATGCCCCAACAACTTTGACTGCGCCACCTGCGAGGTGGACCAGCGCCTCTTCGACGAGTTGGGGACGCATCCGATTCTGGCCTTGGCCCCCGGACTGCGCAGACAGCCCAAGCAGGTCGGTCATTTCTCTCTAATAGAAGACCGCAATTACTTCCGGGGCCACACCTGGGCGAAACTTTCGAAAGAACACGCACGTGTGGGACTGGACGATTTTGCTCAGAAAGTCATTGGAGATATCTCTAGGGTGACGCTCAGAGCCGGACCGGGCGATGTGGTGCGTCGCGGAGATCCTGCTTTGAACGCGTCCAACAACGGGCACCGTGCAACTATGCTCTTCCCTGTCTCAGGCGAGATCATCCAAATCAATCCCGCCCTGGAGGACAATCCCTCGCTGATCAACGAGGACTGCTACGACCGGGGTTGGCTCTACAAAATTAAACCTTTGAATCCTTACGAAGACAAGAGTAATCTCATTGGCCCGGACGAAGCCGGCCAGTGGACACAGGACGAATCGGACAGCCTGTTACGAGTCCTGACAGAATCCGGAAGCGCCGCGTTATCCGACGATGGTGTGTTGGTGCACAACTTCTCAAAAAATCTTGAGGAGAGAGACTGGGAGCGGATTACAAACATGTTCTTTTCGGGGGGCGAATCCGGTTAAGGCGCTCAGGAGGTGAATCATGTCTGAAAAACGAGCGAAGAAACCGCAACCGATACCCACATCGGCTAGACAGTGCGTGTGGGTTGACGCAGGTGTTATCTCCTACAAGATCTGCACACTTAACTATGAATGCGAGCGCTGCTCTTTGCATCAGGCGCTGGTCGATGGGCCGGTTCTGGTTCCGCAGCGTGCTTCCCAACCCCTGAACGGGGCGGAGGTCGAGAAGCAACGTGCTGAGTTTGAAGAGTTCTTCGGAAAATTACCTGCTTCTGCTCGCAAGTGTCACTACATGTTGACAGGAGAAGTTTCCTATAAGCTCTGCATTAACGGATTCAACTGTGCCAAATGCTCTGTTCAGCAGATGATGGAGGATTCGGATGCGGCGGAAACGGACTGGGATTCCCCCGTCATTGATTCATACTCGATTGAGGGTTTCCGCCTTCCACAAGGGATGCACTATCATAGAGGCCATACCTGGATTCGCGTGGAACACGACGGTAATGTTTGCGTGGGCCTGGATGACTTCGGACAGTGGCTGGTGGGTTCCGTTCAGGGGGTGCGGCTGCCGGGCGCCGGCGAGATCGTCTTCGAGAGTACACCGGCCTGCGAGATCCGCCTCGATACCGGGCGGGTCGACCTCCTGGCACCGGTATCCGGACGGGTTATCGCAACAAACGAAAGGCTGCCGGAGCAACCGGGGCTGATGAATGAGTCCCCATACACCAACGGGTGGCTATTTACAATGAAGCCTTTCGATCTTAACTCTGAGCTGGTGAACCTTTTGTATGGTAGAAGAGCCGGAAGATGGATCGAGCGGGAGATTGAACGGATCAGAGGTAAGGTAGGCGGGGATGGCAAACAGGAGGGTATCCGAGAACTGGAGAAGAATACAACCTGGCGAAAGGATCTGATCAACGAGATAGCAGGCGAGTTCCTGCTGGCGAAGCTGAAGAAAGTAGCATGAAGGGGTATCCCCAAGAAGAGAAAGTGAGAATTAGATGGAAGTACAGGAAGCCAAACTGGACGACATATTGACCCACTGGAAGCGTGACAAGAGCAATCTTATCGAGATGCTTCAGGATGTTCAGGAGCACTATCGCCACATCCCGCCACAGGTTGCCGGCACACTCGCCGAGGAGCTGGATGTGCCCATGAACCGCATTTTCCACATCGCTACCTTCTACAAGGGGTTCACACTGGAGCCTCGCGGAAAGTATCCCATCTGCGTATGCACCGGCACGGCCTGTCACGTAAAGGGGGGGACACGTATCCTCGAGAACATCATGCGCGATCTGGGTGTGGAGAGGGAGGGTCAGGCAACCCAGGACCAGCTCTTCAGCGTGGAATCGGTGCGCTGTCTGGGATGCTGTGGATTGGCGCCGGTGGTGACCGTTGACGGAGAGATATACGGCAGCACATCCTCGGTGAAAATGAAGAGAATCCTTAACAGAAAACGGAAAAAAGAGCAGGCACAATAACATCTTTTTTGGAGGCAATTGATGCCTAAATTAAAAATAGAAGACCTCGACAAAATCGTGCAGCGGCAGAAGAAAACCACGTCCCTGAGAGATGGTGCCGGCCGCGTTAAAATCACGGTGCACATGGGTACCTGTGGGATCTCGGCCGGTGCACGGAATATAATGGCTGAGGTCATGCGCTGCGTAGACGAGTCGGGCGCCAGCGACATCATCGTCACCACTACCGGCTGTGCGGGACTTTGCAGTCGTGAGCCAATGATGACTGTTGAGGTAGTCGAGCAGGCCCCTGTAAAGTACGTGGATCTTGACAAGAAGAAGGTGAGTGAGATTTTCGACGAGCATATCATGAAAGGAAATGTCGTTGAAGGTTATGCCCTGGCCATAGGAAGCGAGCGAACATCATGAGTGCGACACCGAATGGCAACATAGATGGAAAGTCACTTGTCGGGGAGGAGCTGGGCGGCTATCGCATGCATCTTATGCTCTGTGCCGGAACCGGTTGCGTCTCCGGCGGTTCGTACAAGATCAAAGATGCTCTGGGGCGCGAGTTGGCCAAACATAATCTCACCAACGAGGTGGCCGTGATAATGACCGGATGCAACGGCTTCTGCGCCCAGGGGCCGGTTATGGTAGTCCAGCCGGACGAAATCTTCTACCAATTTCTCACCGAGAAGGACATCGCCCACCTGGTCGAAGAGCACATGCTTAAGGGCCGACCGGTTAAGAAGCTCATGTACACGCCACCAGCTGAGAAGACTGCCGTGCCCAAGATGAGCGAAATTGGCTTTTTCCAAAAGCAGCGCCTTCTTGCACTTCGCAACCGCGGCCTAATTGACCCGGAGGTGATTGAGGAATACATTGCCAGGGATGGTTACAAGGCCCTGGCCAAGGTGCTCACCGAGATGAAACCCGAGGAAGTCATCCAGGAGACGATTGCTTCCGGGCTTCGTGGGCGCGGAGGCGGGGGGTTTCCCACCGGTGTGAAGTGGAAGGCTTGTCGCGAGGCACCCGGAGAACCCAAGTACATCGTCTGCAACGCGGACGAAGGTGATCCCGGTGCTTACATGGACCGAAGTATCATCGAGGGTGATCCTCACTCCGTGCTGGAAGGTATGACAATCGCGGCCTATGCTATCGGGTCCAATAAAGGATATATATACATCCGTCATGAGTACCCCCTGGCCCTTGAGCGTCTGAAAAAAGCCATCACCGACGCGCGCGAGTACGGCCTTCTGGGTAAGAACATCTTCGACCGGGGTTTCGACTTCGACGTTTCCATTCACCAGGGGGCGGGTGCCTTCGTTTGCGGCGAGGAGACGGGTCTGATAGCCTCGCTGGAAGGACGGGTGGGTGAGCCGCGACCCAAATACGTGTTTCCAGCCGAAAAGGGCCTCTACGGCAAGCCTACGATCATCAACAACGTGGAGACGTTTGTCAACGTACCTGCCATCATCCTGCGCGGCTCTCAATGGTTTACCACTATCGGGACCGGTGACGTAACCGACAACCCCTGGGGCGGCAGCAAGGGCACCAAGGTCTTCTCACTGGTAGGCAAGGTCCACAACACCGGCCTGGTAGAGGTCCCCATGGGGATCACTCTACGGGAGATCATTTTCGACATCGGTGGTGGGATTCCCAACGGCAAGAAATTCAAGGCGGTACAGACCGGGGGACCGTCCGGGGGTGTAATCCCGGAAAGCCTGCTCGACCTGCCGGTGGATTTCGATCAACTCATCAAGGTGGGCTCCATGATGGGCTCGGGCGGCATGATCGTAATGGACGAAGACGACTGCATGGTGGACATAGCTCGCTACTTCATCGACTTCCTCTCCAGCGAATCCTGCGGCAAGTGCGTCCCTTGCCGTGAGGGCCTGACACAAATGAGTTCCATACTGAATGACATCTGCAAGGGCGAAGCCGAAGAGGGAACGGTGGAACTCCTGGGGGAACTGGCCAACACCATGAAAGAATGCTCCTTATGTGCCCTGGGCGGTACCGCGCCGAATCCCGTGTTGAGTACACTTAGATACTTTCGAGACGAATACGATGCCCACGTCAAGCACAAGAAATGCCCTGCCGGTGTGTGCAAAGAGCTTATCACCTATTACATCGACCCCGAGAAGTGCAACGGCTGTATGCTATGTGCACGAGAATGCCCGCAGGACGCCATTGAGGGTGAAAAAAAGAAGCTCCATACGATAAAACCCGACCTGTGCATCAAGTGCGGTATCTGTCGAGATGTTTGCAACCAGGACGCGGTTTTTGTGAGGTGAAGCTGCTCGTGCAGTTCTGATGTTAGCCCGATCGTCCGCTACCTGTGTTCTGAGTAGGATTACCATGCGATAAGGCTACATTTGTCGGATCAGGAAAACATGCTATCGGGATAATGTGTTGTTGTGAACTGGAAGAGTGCAGTATGGTTCCGGTTGAACGCAGGCTTCATTGCGATCATCCTGGTGGCCAACGTCGTACTGTTTCTGGTTACCCTATTCGGCATTAGCGAGATCATCATTGAGGAGGTGCAGACCCGTGTGTGCATGGACCTCAACTCCGCCGACAAGGTATTTAAGGAACACATAGACGATATTTGTCTCCTCCTCCGGGCAACGTCAGCGCGCCGCAATGTCCCCGTACCCCTTGAAAGCTGGGACAGGGAGGATCTGCACAGACTCCTGCGGAGCATCTGGCAAACAGGGGATCTGGACATTCTTTCCCTGTTGGACGAGGATGGCCGGGTTGTCTACCGCGAACATAACCCAAGACAGATGGGGGATGATATCTCGCACAACCCGATAGTGGCCCGTGCCCTTAGGGAGGAAATATGTGTTCGTGGTACGGCAGTCGTGACGTACAAAGAGTTGGAAAGAGAATGTCCCGATATGTTGCGCAAGGTATCTCTCGAGATAAAATCCACCGAGGTCGATCAGTCCGGAAAGAGGAAGATTCACCGTGATGGAATGGTCATTGGGGCAACTGTTCCCCTGGTAGATCTGCGAAGAGACAAGGGAATCGTGGGATATTTGTATGGAGCAAAACTCCTGAACCAGAGTTCCGAGATTGTCGATGAGATCAAAGAGGATTTGTACAGGAACGAGAGCTACCAGGGCATGGATGTCGGAGCTACTACGATTTTCCAGGGAGATGTCCGTATTTCTACAAACTTAATGGGGAAGGATGGTTCGCGAGCCGTTGGCACCCGGGTGAGTACTGCGGTTTATGAACAGGTGGTGGAAATGGAGAAAATATGGACCGACCGAGCCTTTGTGATCGATGACTGGTACATCACCGCCTATGGACCGATCCGAGATCCCGAAGACAGGGTCATTGGAATCCTGGGAGTCGGCGTAAGGGAAGAGCCGTTCGTCCACAACCAGAGACTCGCGGCATGGGTTTTTCTTGGTGTGGTGACTTTCACGACCGTAATCAGCTTGGTACTGCTGGCGCTCGCGACCAGAAATGTCCTACGTCCCATCGGGCGGATCATCGAGATGTCCGACAAAGTCGTGGCAGGCGATCTATCGGCCCGGGTGAACATGCGGCCGCCCGGTGAGATGGGCCTGCTCTGCCTGGCGATTGATCAGATGGCCGACGCTGTGCTACAAAGAGAGGAAGCCCTTGCGCAGGCAACTCGTCGACAGGTCGGGCAGAGTGAGAAGATGGCATCTGTGGGCCGGATGGCGGCGGGTATCGCCCACGAGATCAACAACCCGTTGACCGGGCTGCTGACCCTCGAGCACCTGCTGAAGAGTGAGGAAGGTCTCAGCGACAAGGGAAAGGAATACCTTGAAATCATGTACAACGAGACCTCCCGGATGCGTGAGATCGTCCGGGGACTGCTGAATTTTGCCCGTGAGTCCTCCCTGGAGATGAAACCCCTGGATGTCAACGAGGTGATTCGGCAATGGTTAAAGCTCCTACGCAGCCAGAAGGAGTTCAAGAATATAACCATCGAGGAAAAATTCACCGAGGATCTGTCCAAGGTAAATGGAGATGCTAATCAATTGCAGCAGGTGCTCGCCAATATTTCTCTTAACGCCTGCGAAGCCATGCCTGAGCGTGGCGTACTGTCGATCTCCACCTCGGAGGAAGACGGAAAGGTGCTGATCTCAATGGAGGATACCGGCTGTGGTATCAAGGAAGAGCACCTTGAAATGATATTCGACCCGTTCTTTACGACCAAACCGGTCGGAAAGGGAACAGGTCTTGGCCTGAGTGTGAGCTATGGCATCGTCCGCAAGCATGGTGGAACCATGGAGGTGGAGAGCCAGGAGGGCAAGGGTACCATCTTTACCATTACCCTGCCCGTGGCGTCCGGATGATCGCCTCGCTGCAGGACACCGGATTGCTGACGAAAGAGGTCTAAACAATGCGCAAGAAATTCAGAATACTTGTCGTCGACGACGAGCTTTCCATCCGCATCTCGTTGGGAGATTTGCTGAAACGTGATGGATACCAAGTGGAGGTGGCCGAGAGCGCCGAGTCGGCGCTGGAGATGTTGAAGGCGCAGTCGTTCGATTTGCTGATGGTGGACGTCAAGATGCCCGGTATGGACGGTTTGGAGATGCTGGAGAGGGTCAGGGAGGACGATCCCGACACCACCGTTGTTGTGATGACTGCCTATGGCTCTATCGATTCTGCGGTCCAGGCGATGAAGCTCGGCGCTATAGATTACGTGGTCAAGCCATTCGACCCGCTGAAGATCGGGACGCTCGTCAAGCAGATTTTCAAGAACGAACTCATGCGGCGCGAGCATAAGCTGCTCAAGCACCAGGTGAGAGTATGCGGCAGCTATGGACCGATGATCGGCCAGTCGCCAGCCATGCTGAAATTGTTCGAACTCGTCGAGGACGTGTCCTCCACAGACTCGGTGGTGCTAATATCGGGCGAGAGTGGAACCGGCAAGGAGGTACTGGCGCGCACGATCCATGAAAAGAGTCCCCGGTCGAACAGCGTGTTCGTGGGCGTCAATTTCGGTGCTTTCACAGAATCCCTCCTGGAGAGCGAGCTATTCGGGTACGAGAAGGGAGCCTTCACAGGAGCCAACACGTCCAAGAAGGGTCTGTTGGAGATCGCCTCCGGAGGGACACTCTTTCTAGACGAAATAGGAAACGCGAGCCCAAAGATGCAGATCGATCTGCTCAGGGTGCTCCAGGAGCGGAAGTTCCGGAGGGTGGGGGGACTTAGGGATGAGGAGGTGGACTTCAGGATGCTCGCGGCCACCAACCGTGATTTGGAGGAAGCCATTGAGGAGAGAAGCTTCCGACAGGACCTCTATTACCGGCTGAACGTCGTGCAGATTCGTATACCACCGTTGCGGGAACGCAGGGAGGATATCCCGGCTCTGGCCAAGCATTTCCTGGAAGTGCTGCGCGTGCGCCTGAACAAGAAGACCAGTTCGATCTCCCCCGAAGCCATGCAGTACCTGGTCAACCACGACTGGCCCGGCAATGTCCGCGAGCTGGAAAACGCCATCGAGCGAGCGCTGGTTGTGGGCAAGCAAAAACGAATCATGCCGGAGGACCTGCCCATCGTGCTGCAGGAGCCCGGCAAAGGGCCGGCCGATGAGTCTCTCGATTCCTGGGAGAGGGACTACATTGCCAGGAAGCTCGAGCAGTACGAGTGGAACATAAGCCGGACGGCTCAGGCGCTGGAGATCGACAGGGGAACATTGTACGCTAAAATCACAAAGTACGGGCTGTCTTGAGAGCAGCAAGCAAGAGTTATACCGTTTTCTTGTAGTTGGCTTGAACCACACGTTTTACTTTTCCCTTGCTCCTCGCAGGGCAAAAGTGAGAGCATTGTCACATGACAACTAAAAAATGGTATTAACGGTCATGGTTCACCGGGTGGTGGAGATCGTACCCCTAAACATCACGGACAAGAGACTCATGTCTGCCTTAGCTGCGGAGATCACACGGGTATTCCCATTCCCGTGCCAGGTTGGCGCCGCCGAGAGGCTGCCGGCTGGAGTCCTTGACGAAATGAGGGGGCAATATCACTCCACCCGGATCCTCGAGCACCTGGCTGCCTCCAACCGGACTTCCTTCCGGCTTGTGGGAATAACAACCGTAGACCTCTTCACGCCGATCTTGCGTTACGTATTCGGCGAGGCGATGCTCGAAGGGAGAGCTGCCCTGGTATCGACGTACCGACTCAGCATCGCACCACCTGGAGGTGCCCCCCCGCGCGATCGCTCCGTCTTTGTCAGCCGCGTGCTTAAGGAAGGTATCCACGAGTTAGGCCATACCTTCGGCCTCACGCACTGTGACGATCCTGCCTGTGTGATGGCCGCCTCGCTTGACCTGACGCACATCGACGCAAAATCCACGCAACTGTGCTACTACTGCCGGATCATGCTGAAAGACGAGTTGGAAAAGAACTGAATATCTCAATGATACGGCATCACACTCTTTAGCCTCTAAAGAACTTGCGCAGCACTTTGGACCAACGAACGCCGGGGATGCCTGCCAGGGCATCATAGGCGAGCGTGGCACCGTCCGCCGCGGTTGCAATCCTGTCATGAAACATTCTGTCCAGCCGAACCACTTCGCTCCTCTGCCAGTCATGGGCGTTCTGACCGAACATAAGCCCGGAGATGTTATCCTCGGATACCCGGGGACGAATCATAAGCAGCCAACCATCGTCGTACGGTTGACTAATAAGAATTCTGGGTGTATCGACGACCGATTCGTTGACCACCATCACCTCGCCGTCCATCGGGGAACACACTTCCACCGATTGACCGTCGCGGATCAGGCGCAGCGCCGGTTTTCCCCGTCGCAGTTTCTCGCCCGGTTTGGGCATCTCGACGGCATCAACGTTGCCGATCAAGTGGGCTGCCAGATCGTCAAGCCCGACGCGGATGGAATCGTCCTTTTCGGAGCGCGCCCAAGAGTGTCCACGATAGTAGAAAAGGTCAGAGGGCATGTTGCAGCCGAGCAGCGCCGGATCCAACTCCTCTTCCTCCTCTGGTACCTCTGCGTACGCAAGAGACTCGAACTGGTCGGCATCACGCACGAGGTTGTCGGCACCCATGACAGCCAGCAGCGAAGCGGGGTCGGCACGCATGTCACCCAGCTTCTTGAACTGTCCCTGGAAAGAACGCAACACCGCTTTTGAGATCAATGTCCGCTCACTGGGCATCAGAACCAGGCCGGAAGCTACAATTCCGGCAAGTATCGGTTGTGCACCAGCCAGGTCCAGAGTGTCTGTGTCGATCATGCGTAGCACCTCGTCTGTAAGTACTCGACCTGCGTGGAATACTCCATCCTCCGGGACGGCTTCAAGTACGCGACCAATACCAACCGCTCCCGCCAATTCGGAAGGAGTAACCAACAATCCGTTGTACACCTTACCGAGCAGCCCACCGGCGAAGCTGATCAGTGTTGCCGCGCGTTCAACCGTCTCGTTAGTTAGACTGACAGGCATGTAGGTGTGGGACTTGAGGATCCGCTGAACGACGAGAGCCATCTGCGCCATGCTCATCGAGAAATAACGAGATGTTGCGATGGCATCGTGCAATTCCCTGAGCACATTGATGTCAAAGGCCGAGAGGACATCGAGGATGGCCAGTCCCTGTATGGCCCGAAGAGCATCCCGCCGCTCGTCCCCGGTTCGTTCCTCGGAGACCGAGTTTAACAGACCGTGGGGCAGCAGTGCCTTCCTGAACATCGACTCGGCGAATACCTCAAGATCTAATAAGTCGAGACAGTCGAGAAACGAAGCCGACGCTACCAGTGCGAACTGCTCCTCAATGGTGTGCAGATCCAGATGATCCGGGGTGAGTTTTTCATCCGGGGTGATATGTCCGAGGTTGCGGAGCTCAAACACCCGGCTCAACAGATCCACGTGTAGTCCGGTCCGGCGACTTACTTGCTGGATCAGAGAGGCGTTGTTGCCGATAGACAGGCGCCCGATCCCCAATATGGTCAGCACCCGTGATGCGGCGGCGTTCGTGCGAGACCAATTGGGTATGCACAGACCGGAGAACGGACAAGATTTGCCCGGGACCGCACAGGCATTAACATAACACTGGTCGAAATAGTCCTTGCTGAAAAAATACCTTTGCTTGTGCGAGGCGATTTTGGTCAGGGCGGTGGTTACCGGACATCCCGCACAGTCCTCGGGACGAGACTCGCACATCTGCCAGGACACCACACCGGATGATTGCCAAATACAACTATTCTTTTTCCATCTGCCCTCAGTCTTCGCCGCCTTGAAATCTGCTTCTTTCATGACTGCATCCTTTCTCTGTATCATTTCACGACTTCCAAAGCTTCACGCCTTGAGCTTCCCATGCTATTACTTCTGTATTTAGCAATTCCTTTGCCAACCGATAGTTGACGGATATTTGCCGGTGCAACTGTTTGAACCCCTTCGCCTAATGAAGTCCTGCGTCAACCGAGTTAAGATTGGACGCTGGTATCCGTAGGTGTAGACTGGTGGATTCCTCCACAACTTCTGCCAACCGTGAAAACCGGCAAAGGCTACTGTGTCCATAAGTCAGTGTCCACACAGCGAAATCAGATTGTGGGAAAATGCCACACCTTGAGAAATGCACTTGCCTTTTCATGTTTGTTAAATTAAGTTGAAAAATGGTTTATCTTGAGTATTACACTGGATTAGTTCCAACGTCAAACTGGACAATAGGATAGGTGACCTGACATGACGCTGAGAGAACTCACTGATCTTCTGGAATCGGAAGTGATTTCCGGGGAGCAGCATCTGGATGAAGAATTCGAATGTGCCGGTGCATCGGATCTCATGAGCGACGTCCTGGCATTCGGTGTGCCGGGAATCATCCTGTTGACTGGATTGGCAAACACCCAGTCTGTAAGGACCGCCGACGTAATTGATGCTAAGGCCATCGTCTATGTACGGGGCAAGAAGCCCAACAAAGATGGAATCGCACTGGCTCAGGAGAGAGACATTCCCATACTAACGACGAAATTCTTCATGTACAAGGCGTGCGGACTGCTTTACAGCCGGGGGATAGGTGGAGTAGGAAATCAGTAGTGAGTTGAACAGTATAATGGTTTCTCGTCACGATCTTTCACATACTTTTGGAATCAAGGGAAGGAATTTCAGCAAAGCCGGCTCCGTGTCAATTAACATCAAGGAAACCCTCAGGGAGCTTGGCATCGATCCGGCCATCGTCCGGCGTGCAGCCATCGCTGCGTACGAGGCCGAGATGAACGTTGTAATGTACGCTGATAAAGGCGAGATGGTTCTCAGGCTGAATCCCATGTTGATCCGGATCACGATAGAGGACGAAGGGCCGGGAATCGAGAATATCGAGATGGCCATGCAGGAAGGTTACTCAACCGCTACCGATGAGATACGGGAAATGGGATTCGGTGCTGGCATGGGCCTGCCCAACATAAAGAAAAACGCGGATGTGTTCGAGTTGAAGTCCCAGGTTGGGAAGGGTACCTCGTACAACATCGTCATCTTCCTGAAACCGATAAGGAGAACATGAGCCAGTACTATCACTCCGTCAGTGTCGATGAGGACAACTGTGATGGCCGAAGGAAATGCTTGCGGGTTTGCCCAACTCAGGCTATCCGGATCTGGGGTGGAAAAGCCGTTATCCTTGAAGAGAAATGTATCGATTGCGGGGAGTGCATCACCGCCTGCCCGAATGAAGCCATCGTGGCTTTGACCGACCCCTTCGGTGAACGGAGCAGGTTCAAGTATACAGTGGCCATCCCTTCCCCGGCACTCTATGCCCAATTCGGCAGGTCCATTTTGCCGGACAAGATTCTGGCTGGTTTGAAGAAGATCGGTTTCGATGATGCCTATGATCTGGCCATCACCTGTGGGGATACGAGCCTGGCAGTAGAGCTTTTCCTGAAGGAGTACAATGGTCCCAAGCCGCTCATCTCCAATGCTTGTCCCTCCGTCGTGAGCCTCATACAGGTGAGATACCCCCAACTGGTCGATCACATCATTCCCATCAAGCTTCCCAAGAGGCTCGCCGCAAAGGAGATCAAGGAGAGAAAATCGAAAGAGCTTGGACTCAAGCCGAACGAGATCGGGACGTTCTACATCACGCCCTGCCCCGTCAAGATGATCGCCATCAAGCAGCCTTCTTCCGAAGAAGAATGCTACCTGGATGGAGCCATCTCCATAGCCGATATTTACGGCCCGCTGCTTTCGGTGCTGGAGAGCAAGGATAAGGGCAACTACCGCAAGAGCCTGGAAAGCATCTGCATCCTCGGCATCGGATGGGCGGTGTCCGGAGGAATGCACCGTACCCAGAAACTCAAGAATGTCCTCGATGTCTCCGGGATTGCGGATATCATTACAACCTTTGATGATATTGAACGGGGCAAGCTAAAGAACATCGACCTCGTCGTACCGTATACATGTCCACAGGGTTGCGTAGGGGGATCTCTGACGGTGGAGAACCGCTACATTTCCTATAATAAGATCCTTCGGATGCTCGAGACGCTGGAACAGGAGAACATAGAAGGCTGCCGAGGCAAGCGGGATATCCGCGAACGTTATCGCCAGAAGTACTTCCATAGGCAGCAAAAATACGAGCCTCGTCCTATCCAGGCGCTCGACGAGGATCTGGGCAAAGCCATCGAGAAACGGAACAAAAAGGAAAAGATATTTGAGTCCCTGCCCAAGGTAGACTGTGGGATCTGCGGTGCCCCGACGTGCCTAACCTTCGCGGAGGATGTGGTCAAGGGGAATACGCGACTATCCGACTGCATCTTCAACGTACCCAGTAGATTCAGGGAACTGACCGGCGAGCTGTCCAAACTTCTGGACAGCTTCGACTCCATGGACGAAGACAAGGAGTGGAAACCGGGAAAAGAAAGACGGAGGAAGAAGTTATGACTTTGACAGAGGTTGTCGAAAAACTCGGACTCCGCGTCCTGACGTCCAAAGGGGTGGGCGATACCACGGTGACAGGAGGTTACACGTGTGATCTTCTCAGCGACGTGATGGGCAACAGTAAGATGGGGAATATCTGGATCACTATGCAGACGCACGGGAACGTCCTGGCGGTCGCCAAGCTCAAAGACCTGGCGGGAATAGTATTCGTAAACGGTCGCCGTTCCGACGAGGAAACCATTCGGAAAGCCGACGAGGAGCATGTTACGGTCTTGGGCACGGACGAGTCGGCTTTCAGCATCTCCGGACAGCTTTATCAGTTGCTGGAAAAGCCGTGATCCACGATGCTGAGAAGCTACAAGGCCGACCTGCACGTCCACACTTGTCTTTCTCCATGTGCCGAAGTGAAAATGTCCCCCGCAACGATCGTGAAGCGGGCCAAATCTCGCGGTATTCATATCATAGGCATCTGTGATCACAACTCAGCGGAGAACACTCCGGCCGCGCTGGAGGCGGCAGGCAGGCACGGCGTGCATGTCTTTCCCGGCATGGAGGTGACCTCCTCGGAGGAGGTTCATCTACTGGCCCTGTTCGATGCGCTGGAGCCGGTCAGGCAGCTTCAAGAGATTGTGTACCGGTATCTGCCGGGCGAGAACGATGAGGAGGCCTTCGGCATGCAGGTGGTCGCCAACGCCGACGACGAGGTGCTCGGTTTCAACCGGAGGCTTCTGATTGGGGCCACGACACTCCCGGTGGAGGAGATAGTAGATAACATTCGTTCTTTGGGAGGGCTCGCCATCGCGGCTCATGTCGATAGGGAAAGCTTCAGTCTTATCAGCCAGTTAGGTTTTATACCAGACGATCTGGCCCTCGACGCGCTGGAAATATCCCCCGCTCTTTCCTATGAGGATGCCGTTCGTAAGTATTCTCCATCTTTGCCATTGATTCAATCGTCAGACGCTCATAAGGAAGATGATATTGGACGATGCTGCACCCGCTTTCTCATTGATGATGCTAACATTGGGGAAATCAGAAAAGCATTAAGGGGGCAGGAGGGCAGAACAATCCTGCGATAATAATGGAAGACCTGTCACTGCACATACTTGATATCATGGAAAACTCCGTTGATGCACAGGCTCGGAGAATAGAAGTTCACATCGATGAGGATCTGGAGAGGGACCTGCTGACCCTGGAAATCCTGGATGACGGGAAGGGGATGGATGCCCGAACACTGCAAAAAGCGATGGATCCGTTTTTCACCACCCGCAAGACGAGACGCTTCGGCCTGGGGCTGTCGATGATTTCGGAGTCCGCTAAGGCGACCGGCGGTGAGTTGATCGTCGAGTCAGCTCCTGGAAAGGGTACCCAAGTGAAGGCAACCTTTCACCGAAGCCACATCGACATGAAGCCCATCGGGGACATCCCGCAGACGCTGTTGACCCTGCTTGCAGGGCATCCGGACATCGAAATGAGCTATTGCCACACCATCGGAGGGGAGACGTTTTCCTTTGACACGAGGGAGATCCAGGACCTGCCCATCGGCTCCCTGCAGGTGCTGCGGTGGATCGGTGAACGCATACACGAGGGGATAAACAGGTTAACAAGACCCACGAAGGACTCCTAATGTAGTGTCCCGGCAATAGCCTGACAAAGTCGGCCGGTCTTTTTAAGGATCGAATCAGCCTTTGCAATCCTTAACAACGGCCGAGATTTGAGAACGTTGGCGTCAATATGTCGTAGGAACTGCAGAAACTCCTGATGTCGACGGCGGCGTTTACATCGGTGGACAATTTGAAATGTTTTTGGCGATGGGGCTGAATCCCAAAGGCCTTCCAGACCCGCTGAACCGTGGATTTGGACAGGTCCGTCTCCGCTGCAATGGAACGGCACGTCCAGTGAGTTCCGTCTCTGGGTTTGGTTTTGAGTGTCTTGCGAATGTGTGCGGCAATCTTCCGACCGCTGATTGAACGGGTACCTCCGGATCTGAGTTCGTCATACAGTCCGACAAGCCCCTGATCAAGGAACCTTCTCCGCCAGAGACCGACAGTGGGTTTGGAGAGACCGAGTTTATCTGCGATGGCTGTGTTCGTGAACCCATCGGCAGCAAGCAGAATGATCTTCGCCCGGTGCCCGAGGGGATGCGGCATGGTACGGAATCGGGTGGCGGAATGGCTCGGAATATGCAAGGAGACACGATTATGGGTGGAGATTCCAAGCGAGAATACCTTGCTGCAATCCGACAACGTTATCTTCAGGCCTCCAAAGAGGAGAAAGGGCTTATCCTCCGGGAGTTCTGTGAGGTCTGTGAGTACCATCGC
>Ga0114922_10000152_pt1 | contig 64412 bp, 47 predicted proteins | sample AartaG_FD_100975 | JGI IMG/M metagenome (GOLD analysis project Ga0114922, IMG submission 100975) | Deep subsurface microbial communities from Aarhus Bay to uncover new lineages of life (NeLLi) - Aarhus_00045 metaG | ecosystem: Environmental > Aquatic > Marine > Oceanic > Sediment | place...
ACCCACCTGTGCTATCCTTCGCTTCGTTTTCATGGCTGTCTCCTGAACAAAACGTTCCCGCGCCGCAGATCATACTCTCCGGCGGGAGATAGCCTTTCATGGGATTACGCTGCGCGAAGGATGGGACACACGGCACCTGGCACCGAACTGTCAGCGTGCCGCGTCAGTCATCGGTAATCAGCGCCACCGCGGCACAAGTGATCCCCCTCTGGGTTTGATGATCGACGGCCTGGTCGTAGCGCAGCACGGTCGGCGAGGCGTGTGGCAGGGCGGTCAGCAGGGCAAAGATGCAGCCAACGCTACAGACGCGTGTCGGGTTGTCGTCCTGGGCGACGCAGGCGCGGAACGCCTCCGCGTCGCCGGTCTCGATCGCGTCCAGCATGCGACGATCGCGGCGGCGGACCTCCTGGAGAAACGATTGGTCGAGCGTTCGCGTATCGCCGAAGTGCATGCCGACGTGGCTCAGGTCCGCCCCAGCGATCAGCAGCGTGTCGCGCCCGTCATCGGCCACCAACTCACCCAGAGCGATCGCGAAATCTCGCAGATCGACGCCGTTTCCGTCACACGGGGCGGTCCGGGTCGGGCCGCACGGGTCGGGGCATAGAAACGGCACGATGGTGAAACCGTCGGGGCCGAACAGATGCTGCCCCCATAACACCTGAAGCTCCACCGAATGCTCCCTGGCGTGGTCCATCTCGAACCGCCGCAGGCTTCCGACCTTTGCTTCGAGGTTCCCCAGAAACTCAACGTCCACGCTGATTGTGCCAAGCGGTGTGGCGAACGGTTTGCCCGTCGCAACCACCGATGTCGATCGGCCGAAATGGTTCGTTCCGAGAATGACGACGCGATGCGGGGCAGGGCGATCGATCAGTGTTCCGTAAGCGGCGGCATAACATGGCCGGCCGCGGGCGTAGTCCAGATGCGGTGCGATCACGCCTCGCACCTTCCCGATAAGGGATCGTCCGGGGGCTTCAGAGAGAATATCCCGAAACGGCTCGCCGGAGTCGTTGGTCACACCGAGCGAAGCCGCGTCGCGTGTGGGCCGCGCGGGGGCGGCGCGATACTCATCCACCAACCCGTTATAAAGCGCCTCAAACGACTCGCCCTCCAGGAAGTGAGCTTTGTCCAGGGTATCCACGATGTGCCCGAGTGTATCGACATCCAGCAACAAACCGGTTTTGCCGGCGAATGTGCTGCGAATCTGCCCGCACGAGAGTTGACCATCCATCAGCGCCACAACCTCCAGGGCGGCGGCTGACAGCGTCAGCACCGTTTCCGACAGGCCCGTCTGATCGTGCAAGGCGAACATGGGCCGGCCGTTCTCATCGGCGATCGGAAGGGCTTGAACCGGTCGAAGTTGCGGTTTTTGCTGCGGATCCCAAGACATTCCAAGAGCCCATCCCAAAACCACTGTGGGACCGGCTTTCCAGCCGGTCAAATGACAGTTTTAAGTCGTCAGTCGTCAGGTTTGGTTTGACAACTGATAACTGACAACTGATAACTGACAACTGATAACTGACAACTGACAACTGATAACTGACAACTGACAACTGATAACTGATAACTGAAACCCGTCCCACAGTATGGGGATAGGCACTGAACTCAGCTTTTGCCATTTTGGGCGACGACCGAGCAGTAGTCCTTTGTGCGGCGGCAAAGCTCGCGGGAGTCAGCAGCCCCGAGTCATTCAAGCCCACAAAGCGCCGGGTCATTCAAGCCCCCAAAACGCCTAGCCATTTAAGCCCCCAACGGGGCGATGGAATAAAGCCCAGGGCGAGCGAAGCGAGCCCTGGGGCAGCGACTTCGCTCGCCCTGGGCTATGTTCCGCCACGCCTTCCAGGGATTTGCCCTCCCATTTCTGCCTTGCCTGTGTGTTTCTTTGGACGTGGCACACCAAGGTTGATATCACAAAACACCGCACTTCTGATCATCCCGACAACTCACAGTTTTCGGCGCCGACGAGGTTTGAACCGGCTTCCGAGCGTTTTGCGCGGGGCGTCGGCCGGCACCGTTTCACGCCGGCCATACACGGGCTGCTCGAAACGTGATTTGGGTTCGGGTCTGATCTCCACAACCCGTTCTTCGGGGGGCGGGCCGGGCTTGAAACCATTAACCTCGCGTTCGGGCACCAGCTTATTGATGAGCTTCTCGACTGCGGTGATTTCCTTCCCCTCGGCCCGGGCGACTAAGGTGATGGCCTTGCCCGGGCAACCCATCCGGGCCGTACGCCCGATCCGGTGAACGTATGCCTGGGCGTCTACCGGAATGTCGTAGTTGATAATGTGGGTGATGTCGCTGACGTCGATACCACGAGCGGCCAGATCAGTGGCGATCAGCAGCTTGATTCTGTGTCGCCGAAACCTCTCCATGACCCTCTCGCGTTTCTGCTGCACCAGATCGCTGTGGATCTCGGCCACGGTGTAACCCGCGTCGAAGAGTTTCTTAGCGAGTTTACGGGCCATCGCCTTGGTGTTGGTGAAGATGATGGCCAAGTTGGGGTCTTCCTGCTTGAGGAGCAGCTTGAGTAGGCGGAACTTCTCGTAGCGCTCGACGGTGATATAGCTTTGGTCAACTTCGTCGACCGTGATCTCGTCCCGCGAGACGTCGATGTGCATCGGGTCTTTCGTGTATTGCTGAACGAGCCGCCTGACCTCGCCATCGATCGTCGCTGAAACGACCACCGTCTGATGCTCCGATTTGATGGCACCCAGTATCCACTTGATGTCATCGCGGAAACCGATGTCAAGCATCCGGTCCACCTCGTCGAGCACGGCCGAGTGCAGGTCTGAAATCTTCAGTGCCCCGCGGCCCATCAGGTCCATCACGCGGCCTGGAGTGCCGACAACGAAGTGCGGCCTTTTGCCGAGATGGTGCAGTTGCGTCTTGATCTTCTGTCCGCCATAGACCGGGACGGCGTGCAAATCCGTAAACCGGGCGATGCGGCGAATCTCTCCGACCACTTGAGCCGCCAGTTCACGCGTAGGGACCAAACAGAGCGTCTGTAGCCGCCGGGCCGGGTCAAGCTGCTGCAAAATCGGAAGCGCAAACGCCAACGTCTTGCCGGTGCCGGTGCGGGCCTGACCCACGACGTCCTTGCCCTCCAGAACAGGCGGAATCATTTCCGCCTGGATGTCGGTCGGCGTGGTGAACTGCATGTGGGCAAGGGCCTTTAGAAACCGAACCTGTATGCCCAGTTCGGCGAATGCGTCAGGAAGTCCAGCGTGTTTTCTCATCAGTGCGCAACCATAATCAGGCGGAATAAAACAGAAAAAGCATAACAGAGACAAAGGGTTATGTAAATTACCGTAGCAAGGTGGTGCTGCGCCGTGTCGGGAATCCCTCTTTCGGCACGACGTCGCCGTCGACGGGCTTCAAGTCGGACAGCCTGCCCGCCGATAAGATTAGATGATGGTGCGCGAATGTGCGGCGCTCCAATTCAGAGCTGGGCTCTGTCAAGCCTGGCAAAACGCCGCCATAGTGCTGCAAAAATGCGCACAGTCGTTTGGCAGGAATGGGCCCGCCAGGAGAGTGACATGCCCCGCAGTTTTCTCCGTGCCGTGTTGATCCTGGGCACTGCCGCGCTGGTCGTTGGGTTGTCGGCCGGTTGCGAGAAGAACCTCGTTGCTGACAACGCCAGGACGAGCTTGTCGTCGTTCCTCAGCGGCGTGTTCGATGAGGCCGTCGATAAAGCGATCTTCCCCGGTCGCGACGATGACTGAACGTCACCCACCAGGGGTAACGCTACACGAAAACGACGATGACAGACAACCGCCCGGTCCACAGACGACCGGATGGCTGAACACCCCATCACCCGTCGCCAGTCCATCACGGTCTGGCTGCGCCAGACCATGCCACCCGTCGCTTCACCCCATTGGTGAGATAGTCAACCGCCGACGTGCTCTGGCGGGCCTTGGAGCCCATCCCAGTACCATTGCGGCAGGTCTCGCTTCGCTCGTCGTGCCCTGCCACCCTGGTTGCCGGTGCCACAGAGGGTGAGCGCCACGTTGAGGGGGTGCGGGGGAGGGCAAAGATTCTCTTTGCCCGCCGGCACCTGCTTCAACTCCGCTGAGCAAAGTGGAACTCTGCTCTACCGACAAGCAAAGCAAAACTTCGCTCTACCCAGAATCGTAACGCTCACTCCGCCACAGGGCTTTTGGGACGGCCCCTTGGCCCGTAGCATGTTCTTATGCTTGATCGCCTGGTGAAACGGCGGCGTGGCGTGGCCGTTGCGGCCTGTGTAGCGGCGGTCTGTTGCGTGGCGCTGCTGATCAAACCCGGGCTGCGCAAGGACTACACGCTCGAAGCCTTCGTCGCCACCGGCGACGAGTCTTATGCCATCTTCCGCCGGTTTATGGACGAGTTCGTCAGCAACGAATTCGCGCTGGTGGCCGTCCAGACTGACAACGCCCTCTCGGACGAATCCCTGGAGATACTGTCCGGTTTGGTGGAGCATCTCCGCGCCCTCGACGCCGTAGAACGTGTCACAGCCGTCACAGAGTTGCCCAAAGCGGTGCGATGGCTGTGGGCTGACAAGCTCACGACACACCCGCTGGTCGAACGCAATCTCCTGAGTCGGGACGGACGCACTGCCGCCATCCTGCTTCAGATGGCCGGTGAAAGAACGAAGGGGTCACAGCGCAAGCGCGTTGTGGGAGAACTGCGCCGGATCGTCACTGCGGCGCGACAGGCACACGGCCAGGCTCGAATAATCCTGGCCGGGCCTTATGTCACCCTGATTGACATGTACGAGTACGTCGATCGGGACCTGGTCAACTTTTCCGCGGCTGCGTTCGCGCTGTTGGGCGTGATGTTGTGGCTGATCTTCCGCCGCCCCGGACCGGTGGTGTTTGCGATTGGCTGCGGGCTGGCGGCTACATTCTGCGGGCTGGCTGTGGGCGTGGTCCTTGATCTGAGCATGTCGCTGATCGTGCAGATGATCGTCCTTCTGGTGACGGTGCTGACGGTCGCCAACTGCGTGCATCTTGCGGTCGCTGCGGACGAAGACGCGTCGCAGTGGACCGTGTCCACCTTACAGCCCATTCATCGCACTCTCGATCGCATGTGGAAGCCGTGCACGGCTGTGATCTTGACTACTGCTGCCGGTTTCGCGTCGGTCACGATCTCGCAAATCACGCCGGTGCGAACCTTCGGCTGGCTCATGGTGGCCGGGTTGCTGATCGGACTCGTGTACAGCCTGGCGACGGCGCCGGTGCTTGGGTCTGGCCGGGCGGCCGGGCGCTCGTTCGAGGTTTCGACTCGATTGGGTCGGCAACTGACCGCGGCGGCGTCTTTATCGTTGCGACGGCCCGGCACGGTCGTGGCGGCGTTTGCCGTCGTGACGGCGGCGATCGCGGCGGGCATACCACGACTTGGGTTCGAGAGCGACTTCGTGCGGAACTTCCGGCCCGGCAGCGAGGTGCGACGAAGCTACCGGTTCATCGAGGAGCACCTCACGCCGCTGGGGTCCGTCGAGATCGTCGTGCGGAAAGCCGACGGCGGATCGATCCTTACGCCTGAAAACCTGCGCCGGGCCCGTGAATTGGGTGACAAAATCGTGGTGCAGTACGGCCACATCATCAAGAAAGCCATGACGCTGGCGGATATGCTCACCCTTGGTGCGGAAGACCTGCCGACAAACCGGTTCATGCTACAGGCCAGGTTGGCGGCCGCGTCGTCGGCTATGGGAGAGGGCGCGCTGCGCAACTTCTTGAGCGCCGACCGCACCGCGCTGCGGATCAACCTCCGGGCCACCGAGGGGGTCACCGTCCAGGAAAAACTGCGCGTCTGCGCGGGCATCGAGCGATCGGCCCGTGAGGTGTTCGGCGACGGATACGACGTCACCGTCACCGGGCTTTACGCCTTCTACGCCACGCTGGTCGGTAATCTGGTCCGCGACCAATACCGCTCGTTTTCCCTGGCTGTACCCGCCGTGTTTATCGTGTTCGCGATTCTCATGCGATCGATCCGCATCGCCGCCATCGCCATGGTCCCGAACCTGCTGCCGGTTGCGATCTGTCTGGGCACGATGGCCTGGCTGGGCATCCCGATCAACATGACGACCATGATGATGCTCTCGGTCGTCTTCGGCATCGCGGTCGACGACACGCTGCACTACTTGTGGCGGTGTCGAACTGAGTTCGCCGCTTACGGTCGATATGAAGATGCGATCACCGCAAGCCATCGCAGCGTGGGTCGGGCGTGCCTGTTTACCACCATTGTGATCGCCGGCGGCTTTTGGATTCTGACGCTCTCACAGTTTCTACCGACCGCGTACTTCGGAGGCCTGGTGGGCTACACCATGCTCGCGGCGCTGGCCACCGACCTGCTGCTGCTGCCGGTGCTTATCCTATGGCTCAAACCCTTTGGCCGCGAGACGAGCGGCCAAGTGTGCTGACGACGCGGGTACCCATTCATCGCGCAGCGATGCGTGGGGGACGGAGGGCATCACGATGGAGGGTTTCAAGGACTCACCTGCCTCGGTGTTTGGGATGGGGTTCCTCGTCCCGATCCTGATCATCGCAGTCGTTATATGTAATGTCGTCAATGGGGAGGGTTACTACCCGGCAGATAATTTTGAGGGACAACTCCTGGATGGTCTTATCGTGGTCTATGACGACCCATGGCGGTTTTGTGGCACGATACTTGTCAAGCTCGGCATTGCCGGCGGCATCTTTTCATGGTTTGCACTGGCCAACTTCGATCGTACTGAGGATCGTGCTCAAGAATATCTGTTGATTTCCATCGTCGTCGCCGTCGTGGGGTTGCTCGGTCTTGTCGTGAGCTTGTTTCTATGAGTTGGCATCCCTCATTCATATCATAGATCAAACACTCCGGCGCAGCGTTTCGTTGGGCACGTCCGTGATAAACATGTGGCCCGGCTCGTGGGTTATCGCAATCTGCGGTCGGGCGCGGCTGATGGCTTCCATCGGTGTGACGCCGCAGGCCCAGAACACCGGGATCTCGCCGGGGCGAATCGTGACCGCGTCGCCGTAGTCCGGCTCGGCGATATCGTCGATGCCGATGGCCGACGGGTCGCCGATATGAGCCGGCGCCCCGTGAACGTCGGGATACCGACCCGTCACCTCCGCCGTGAGCTTTGCCTGCTGCGGCGTCATCGGACGCATGGAGACCACCATCGGTCCGGCAAACGGCGGTGCCGGTTTGCACTGCACATCGGTCCGATACATTGGGACATTCTTGCCTTCTTCGACGTGGCGAACCGGCAGGTGTGCCGCAATGAGGGCCGATTCAAATGTAAAAGAGCAACCGATAAGAAACGCAACGAAATCGTCCCGCCATACGTGTGAAATCGACATGGGCCGATCCACACACACACCGTTTTCAAAGACCCGGTATCGCGGAAGGTCGGTCCGCAGGTCTGCATGGGGTGCGGTCTGGATCGGCTCGTATTTTCCCGGCGGCGTCACCTCCAACAGCGGGCAGGGCTTCGGATTGAGCCGGCAGAAACTCTCGAAAGCCTCGGCGTCACCGGCGGGCAGCACCACGAGATTGGCCTGCACGTAGTCGACGGCCAGCCCCGCGGTGGGGCGGTTGAACCTGTTGGCCCGGCATAGCGAGCGGATCCGCCCCGGCGACGACGATGAATGCGGAGTATCGATCACGCCGGCTTCTCCGGGTTGTCCAGCTCCGCTAGGGCTCGTCGCAGTGCATCGGCCTTAACGCCGCAAAGGCGCAGAATCAAGACGGTAGACAATAGGTTCTCGACAAACGCCGGCCTGACAACCTCAAAGCTCTCAATCGTGCCCTCGATGTTCACGCAAAGTCCATCATCCACAAGCCACGCCCCGCGATCGACCGTCTGTCTGCCCGAAACGAAAAACGTCTGTCCCCGATGTTTGCGGGAAAGATGCCGAACTCGCTCGTCGTCGAAATTCAGGATCAGCGCGTCGTCCGCCTGCTGGTTCATGAAGATGCGGCTTTTGATGCGGGCGTACTCGGCCAAGGTCGCGTGGCGATCCAGATGTGCCTCGTCAATGTTGAGGATCACGGCGATCTGGGGTCGGAAGCGGACCACGGTTTCAAGTTGAAAACTGGAAACCGCCACGACCAGCGGCCCGGTCACCTCGCCCCCTGCCAGCATGGCCGACAACGGTATGCCCCGGTTTCCGCCGATAGAAACCAGCCTGCCGCACGCGTTAAGTAACCGCTGAGCCAACTCCAACGTGGTGCGCTTGCCCACCGTGCCGGTGACCGCGATGATCGGCGCATCGCAGAGCTGGTAGGCCAGTTCAAGCTCGCTGATGACCGGTATGCCGCAGCCGTGCAGGGCGCTTCGTATGGGAGCGTCCGGCCGCACACCCGGGCTGGCCACCACCAGATCGCACTGGCGCAGGAAGTCGAGGCTGTGTCCGCCAGTCTCCACGCCGTCGGCCACCATTGGTTGCTCAAGTGTGATCGATCCTTCGTCGGAAATACGGACCTTGTGCCCCTTTTGCTTGAGCAGATGTGTCGCCGCCCGCCCGGCTTCGCCGAAGCCCAGAACGCCGATGGTCAATGGCGAACCTTGCTCCAGCGGCGACGGGGCGATCTGCCGGCGGATGTTCTCAAGCATCCGCACACTGTCCTCTACGGGGATGCCGTCCACGCTCGGCTCGTGCCGCAGTGTGACGCCGTCAACCGCGCCGCCGACGCGGACCATCCGCTCAATCTCGCGCCCGACCGCAGCCGCCTTTGGCAATAAGTCTCGACCAACCAGCACCGACAGCGCTCCGGTCAGGCCGTACGCACCCCAGTTGGAGACCCCAGCCGCGATGCAGTAATCCGTGGGGACGATGCTGGCGATCAACGGGCCGTTCTCAACTCCGGACAGCGTCTCGCCAAACACGCGGCCCATGCCGATCTCGTTGCCTCCGTCGCCGATCCCGATGGTGGTCAGCCCGAGGTGGGCCGCCTGTAGGAACAACCCGTCAAGCGGCGCGACGGTCTCGGTGATATCCTCGCCGCGCATGTCGCGATAGCGCCCGTCGCGCGCCCGGCCAACTCGCTCCACGGAAACAAGATGCGTCGGTCGCACGGTATCCAGGTATCCGTCAACATCGGTTAACGGCGCAAGGCCCAGTGCCTCAAACACCGGCGCGTTGACTTCGTCGGTGATGTAATCGACCTCGAGGCCGATCGTACGCAAGGCGTCGCCGAGCACCTTGGCCCCGTGCGGGCCGTCCGTCTCGCCCGCCTTGGCAGCGGGGATGTAGAAACCGGCAACGATGGCCGACCGGCGGGCAAGACGCAACGACTGGGCCGCCAGCCGCAGTTGGTCCGGCATCATCAGTCCGAAGACGTTTCGTCCCGTCGGGTCGCGGGCGATCAGGTTTTCGATGGAGCTGATCCTGGGGTTCATCTCATAGTTCCGCAATCGCCAGGCCAAGCCGGTTGGCCTCCTCCGTCGTAGCGACTCGGCCGTGATCTTACAGCGTCCTTCGTTTTCATGTAGCGTCACCCATAGTGGGTGACGATCTACTCACCACGGCGCTGACCGACTCCAACAGCCTTCATTACAGCACTCTTCGTTTTCATGTAGCGTTACCCCTGGTGTGTGACGTAATGATCCGCACGGAAACGGAGCTTGCTCTTAGCACCGCGACACCACGGGCACTCGCCTAGCACCGTGATATCACGGCCACTCTCTTAGCCTCCGAAGGAGGTTTCTTGCTCATCTGCCATTTGTATTCCCTCATTTGCTATTCCAGCATCCGTCCCCCACCCATCGCTGCGCGATGAATGGGGCACCTGCGCGTTTCGCTATTCGCCATTCGCTATTCGCCATTCGCTATTCGCCATTCGCTATTCGCCATTCGCTATTCGCCATTCGCTATTCGCCATTCGCTATTCTCCATAGCCCCCACCGCCGGGCGTCTCAATTGTCAATCGATCACCCGGGCCGACCGTCACGTTCGTAATGTGCGGCAGTTCCTCGATGTCGGTTGAGCCGGCTCGTTTCAGCAGGTTTCTGCCGGGCGCTCCCGGCTCGCCGCCCGCAAGCCCGTATGGGCCGCGCGCGCGCCGCTGACTCAAGATCGACACCTCAAGTTCGGTCAGAAACTCCATTTCCCGCACGACGCCGTCCCCGCCGCGTTTCTCTCCGCCCCCCCCCGATCCACACCGGATGCCGAAACGTACCAAACGCACGGGATAACGCGATTCCAACACCTCCGGATCGGTCGATCGGGTGTTGGTCATGTGGGTGTGGACCGCGTCCGCTCCGTCATAACCAGGCCCGGCGCCCGCGCCGCCGCAAATCGTCTCATAGTAACCGAACTGACGGTTTCCCAGCAGCAGGTTGTTCATCGTCCCCTGTGAACCGGCTGTCACGGACAATGCCTGGAAGATGCAGTCCACGATCCGTTGCGACGTCTCGACGTTGCCGCCGCCCATGGCCGCGCAGGCACCGGGGTCCTGGTGGAACGGCGGATTGAGGAAACACTCGGGCAGCACGATATCAATCGGCGTCATCACCCCGGCGCTTAGCGGAATGTCCTCCTCGATCATACAGCGCAGGCAGTAGATCACCGCACTGCGCACAATCGACCGATTGGCGTTGAGGTTCCCCGGATGCACAGGGTCGGTGCCGGTGAAGTCAAACGTCGCATGTTCGTCGTCGATGGTGATCGCCAGGCGAATCATCCAGCCGTCGTCCATGCAGTCCTCACACCGATATACGCCGTCCGGCAGCTTGCCCAGGGCCGCTTTCACCATATTGCCGGCCGCCGTTTGAATATGCGCCATGTAGGCGATGACCACATGCTCGCCGAATCTCCTTGTCAACTCGCCCACGCCGGCGATGCCGACTTGGTTGGCGGCCACCTGGGCCTCGATATCCGCCAGGTTCTCGTCCGGTGCCCGCGACGGGTAGGGGGGGGCAGTGAGCAGTTCACGCATCGCGTCGAGCCGGGGCCGGCCGTTGCAAACCCACTCAAACGCCCGAATGATCACACCTTCCTCGACCAGCGATGTCGAATCGGGCGGCATCGACCCAGGCCGGGTGCCGCCGATCTCCGCGTGGTGCGCCCGGCTGGCGACGAAAAACAACAACGTTTCACCGTCATCTCCGTACACCGGTGACACGACGGTAACATCGTTTAAGTGCGAGCCGCCGCGATACGGATCGTTGGTGACGTACACGTCGCCGGGATTGAACCGGCCCACGTCCTCGATCAGCATCTTCACACAGTCACTCATCCCGCCCAGGTGAACCGGAATGTGCGGGGCGTTGACCACCAGGTCGCCCGCGGCGGTGAAGATCGCGCAGGAGAAATCCAGCCGCTCCTTGACGTTCGTGGATAGCGCGGTTCTCTGCAGCGTGACGCCCATCTGCTGGGCGATCGCGGCGAACCGATTGGCGAACAAGGCCAGCTCGATGGCGTCGGCCTCAACATCCACTTCTGCTTTGGAATCCTCAATAGCCATCTGTGTCAGAAGGAAATCACCGTGCTGGGTGATTCTTCCATGCCAGCCCGGCTCGATGACCAGTGTGCCGGTCGCCTCAGCGATAATGGCCGGTCCGCTCAGTTCGTCACCCGGACCAAGCGCGTCGCGCAGGTATACCGGCGTGCTGTCAACCCGGCCGTCAAAAACCACATCGAAAGTACCGCAGGCATCCTGCCTGCTCGCCGCACTAGACACATCCTTCCTGCTCGCTCTGTCCGTTCCATGCAGGCCGGAGTCCTGCGGCACACCTTGCCGCTCCACGGATGCCACGACCGTCTTGCTCTGATCGTTACCGCTATGCGCCCGCAACTCTACTCGGACGACGCGGATCTCGATGTCACGATCACGATGGAGGTAGCCGTAAAGCCGCCGGTGAGCCTGCTCAAAATGCGATTGGATCGCAGCGGCTAGGCCCGCCTCCACCGTCAGCAGGCTTGACTGACCGGCGTAGCACGCATCCACCGTCAAAGCCGGGCGGAGAATGTCTTCCTCCGATGCTCCGTCCGCCTTCAGCGCGTCCCGAAGCTCGCCGGCCATCTCGTCGAAGATCGGTCTGAGGGTCCTGGCTACCGTCGGCGTCAGATTGAAGTTCGCGCTTCGTTGAGCGACGCGCTTAAGGTCCGCCCGGCTGATCCCGTACGCGCTCAGGACGCCGCCCTGGGGGGGGGCTAGAATCGTTTTGATGCCCAGAAGCCCGGCCACCGCACAAGCATGTTGACCGGCTGCTCCGCCGAAAACCACTAACGCGTGGTCGCGAACGTCGTACCCCCGCTCGATCGATATCCGCCGGATCGCAGCCGCCATGTTCTCATTGGCGACCCGGATGAAGCCCTCGGCCAGTTCAGTGATACCAAGCTGCCGGCCGGTCTCGCGCCGGATACGATCTGACATGGCCTCTAGCTTTTGCCCTACCGCGTCGCGGCTCAACGCAAACGGAAAATACTCCGGCTGGATGTGACCCAGATGCAGATTGACGTCCGTAAGCGCCAGCGGCCCGCCCCGGCCGTAACAGGCCGGTCCAGGCTCGGCCCCGGCGCTACTCGGGCCGACCGTCAACCGCTGCCCGTCGAAGCCGCAGATGCTCCCCCCCCCGGCCGCCACCGTCTCGATCGCCAGCATCGGTGTCACGATCCTGACACCGTCCTTGACCGTCTCGTGCTGGTATTCAAACGCCCCCGCGACACGGCACACGTCGGTGCTGGTGCCGCCCATGTCGAACCCGACGGCCCGCTCGAACCCGGCCTGTCCGGCCACGGCCGCACAACCCACCACGCCGCCGGCCGGACCGCTCAGAATGGTATCCTTGCCCCCGGCCCGATCGGCATCCACCAACCCTCCGGCGCTGGTCATCAACTGAAACCTCGCCCGAGCGGCCAAGCGGTACGGCAATGCGGCAAGGCGGTACGGCAAAGATGATCTTTGCCCTCCAACGCGGTACGGCAAAGATGATCTTTGCCCTCCAACGCGGTACGGCAAAGATGATCTTTGCCCTCCATTGCCGTCCAGTGACTGCCGGATCGATGCCGCGTACGCCTGAATCACCGGCCCCAGGTAGGCGTCCACCACCGTTGTGTCGCCCCGGGAGACGATCCGCTCGAGCGGGCACACGCGCGACGACACGCTGATCTGCTTGAACCCAACCGCCTCAGCCGCCCGGGCCACGGTGCGTTCATGTGACGGATTCACATGAGCGTGCAGAAGGCAGATGGCGATGGATTCGATGCCATCGTCGGCCAATTGCTGCAACTGAGACCGAACGGCGTCCTCGTTGGGGGGACGCAGAACATCTCCATTCGCGGCGATGCGCTCGTCGATTTCGATGACCCGCTCGGCGAGTTCCCTCCGTTTCTTGATGTGCAAGTCGAAGAGGGAGGGGCGGTCCTGATACCCGATCCGCAGAACATCTGCAAAGCCGCGCGTCGTGACCAGTGCCGTCCGAGCGCCCTTGCGCTCCAGCAACGCGTTTGTCGCTCGTGTCGTCCCCAGGCGTATGTCAACCTGACCGATCGGATCCTCAAGACCCAGCTTCATCAGGTAACGGATGGCGACGACCGGAGCTTCCTCACGGCTGAGCAGCTCGTACGCTCGGCCGACCAGCGGCGTCGTCCGCAGAGGCGAATCCAAATCGAGCCGCCCCGCTGATGCGTCGAACGCCGCGACTCTCACGCGCTCGACCGCCTCCCCGTCGTCGCCGAGTATTTGCAGGGTATAGCCGTTCCAGAAGTCCGGTGGATCGCCGCGACGTCTGTCGTCGAAGATGGTCGTCGCGTCGGACTTCGGCCCGACGGTTCCCTTGAACACGCCGGAGCTGAGCAGCTTGAACGTCACCGCCCGCCCATCGGGTGTTTGAGCGACCACGTCGGTGAAGGTGCCGCCGACGTCGATGGAGAATTGCCAGCGCGGTTTCGCCATAAGTGCGGATCATAGCCATTCTGCGCTCGGTGTGCTCGCGACGGTTGCCTCATCCCCGGACGGCAGCGATGGGAGCTACCTTCCACACACAAAATGGACGACGAGAAAGAGAATCGAAAAGCAGGTCAAAAAGATCAACCCAGCCCAACTAAGGACATACAGCCATTTTGGAGGAGCCGCTTCCTTGGGCAGCTTGCCGCCTGAAATGACGCGACAATTGAGATAGGCGAACAACGGCGCCGACAGAAACGCCAGCGTCATGGTGAAGTCCTTCAGGGTCCCCATGTGGCTCGTTAAGAACCGGTAGATCAACAAGGCGCCGGCCATCATGACGATCATGAACGCCCAGTAGGATACTCTGCCCAGCTTCGCCGTTCCCGGCCAGGCCAACCGCCAACCGGCAGTCAACACCCTCGGATATCCATCGAGCACGGTCAGCGTGGTGCTGAGCATGGTGATGAAGGCGGCGGTGACGACGACCGGCCTGCTCCACCCGCCAAGGGCATTCGTGTACATGGCGACAAACTGGGCGGCAAAGCCAACGGCCCCATCGGCGATTCGCTCCTCGCTGCCGAACATGACCAACGCGCCGAGGCTCAGGAACATCAAAGCCGTGATCAGCGAGCCAACATAGCCAAGGTTGAAGTCAAACAGCGCCTCGCGCAGGGTGGGCTTGTGGCCTGTCTGCTTGGCGCGTTCCTGCATCCACAAAGAAGGCCAGGCAGAGGCATCCACTGGCGTTGGCATCCAGCCCATCAGGACTACCAGAAACGCGATACCGGCGACATCCCACACCTGCGGAGCCTCGAATTCAGGCACGGCCGCCGCACGACCGTGACCCGCAGCCGCCGCCACCGCCACCAGCGTGCAAACGGCCAGAAACGCCATCAGCACCTTCATCAGCCTGTCCAGCAGTGGGTACCCCCCGGAGGCGAGCACGAGGATGCAGACTGCGAGCAGGATCACCGCCCAGGTCATGGCCGTGAGGTCTACCGCGAACATCTGCGAAGCCATACCGGCCGTCACCATCGTCAAAACGGCAGCGGTTGGTATGCTCAGGCCGAAGGCGATAAGCAGGAAGCTGACCAGCGCCCACCGGCCGACGCGCCGGTAGCCGACCAGCAGACTCTCGCCGGTGGCTGCGGAATACCGGTGCCCGTATTCAAAAAACGGGTACTTAAACAGGTGGACGACGATGACCGCCCAGACCAGGGCGAAACCGTACCTGGCACCGGCAGTTGTGGACTGCACCAGGTGGGACACGCCGATGGCCGCCCCGGCGTACATGATCCCCGGACCAACGGCCTTGAGCAGCCCCGAGCCAGGAGATGTCTGCTTGACCGCCACGCTGTTTACCATTGCACACGATCCGCGCTTTGAAAAAACAAGTGTCCAACTTGTGGCGCCGTCCCGGCGGCCTCACTTCTTGCCATCCGGCGTTCTCTCTTCTTTCCCTCCGGCGTGTGCGAAAGGTGTAGTCTAACCCAACGGCACGGGTATGATACCGGAAAAGGCGCAGGCGGGAGCATCGACGACGGCATCCGTCGAGAAGGAACTTGCCATCGGGACAGGAACGAGATAGGAATCTCGTTCCAGCGAAGATGTCGCTGGTGCGAAAATGCTGGTGCGAGAATCCTTTCTCGCACCTACACGTACCTCGTTCCAGCAAAGCAAAGGGGCAACCATGCGCATCGCAATGCTCGCACCGATCAGTTGGACGATTCCGCCGCCAGGGTATGGGCCGTGGGAGCGGGTCGCCTGCAACATCACAGAGGAACTGGTCAAGCTCGGCCATGACGTCACACTGTTCGCGGCTGGTGGTTCCAAGACGTCGGCCAGACTGGTCGAAACCTGCCCGCACGGTTTGTCCACCTGGCCCGAAGATCAGCGGAATCGGACCACGCGGTTCGACCCGCAGTCCGGCCTGCTGGAGGGTCCGCCCGACGCCCGGGTGTGGGAGGAACTGCACATCGCCACCTGCATGGAGCGGGCGGCCACCGGCGAGTTCGACATCGTTCATTCGAATCTGCACGTCCACGCCCTGGTGTTCGGACGGTTGATTCCGTGCCCGATGGTCTCGACGCTGCACGGGGCGGCCTGGGTGCGCTCCGCCCATCCCATCTTCAAGGCTTACAGAGACCTGCCGTTTGTCTCGCTGTCCAACGCCGAGCGGCAAATGCTGCCGGAACTCAACTACGTCGCGACGGTGTACAACGGCATCCGCCTCGACGAATTTCCCTTCGAGCCGGAAAAGGACGATTACCTGCTGTTTGCGGGGCGCCTCTCGCCGGAGAAGGGTCCTGCCGAGGCCGTCGAGGTGGCGAAAAAGTCAGGCCGGCGGCTGCTGATAGCCGGCATGATCGAGCCGCAGTATGAGGATTACTTCAACGCGACGGTCAAACCGCACATCGACGGGCGGCAGATCGAATACCTGGGTTTGCTGTCACAAAGGGACCTCTCGCCGATCTATCGCAAGGCGGCCGCCGTGTTGTTCATGATCAACTGGTGCGAGCCGTGCGCCATGGTGGGCAGCGAGTCGCAGGCCAGCGGCACGCCGCTGATCGGCACGCGCTACGGCTATCTGCCGGAGATCATCCGCGACAACGAAACCGGCTTCCTGGTGGATACCGTCGATCAAGCCGTTGAGGCCGTCGCCAAACTGAACACCATAGAACCGGCCGCGTGCCGCAGAAACGTAGAAGAACGCTTCAGCACCAAAACGATGGGCAGAGGATATGAAGCGGTGTACGAACGCCTCGTCGTTCGTTGACGAGCCGCAGACTTTGCCGCAAACCGTGACATCCGTGCCCGGGGTGTCGTCGCTATCAGATCTGCCTGTGTTGCGGGCCGATTACCGGCGGGCATCCCGGTTGCCTCTTTGCTCGGTCGGTGTTAGGATCTCGCTATTGCGTGAGACAAGGACGGACGTTTCCACCCCGGCCAGGTGTTGTCTCGGCTGTTCCTACGTCCTAAACGGCTTGCCCGAGGATCGGTGTCCCGAATGTGCCGCCCAAGCCTACCACGACCGCCGCCCGCTCACTCTTGGGCCCGGGCGAGTGTTTCCGAATCAGTCGTTCGACCAGGTTTCATAGTCTCTCTGTTACCGGTTATCCAGCTATGACCTGGCCCTTCCCGAGAAAGCCGACTGCCTACAATATACGGCGTAACCTATTGGTGTGGTCAGATGCGAGAACAAATCAACTATGACGACGTCATAACAGTACCACCCTGTGGTATCGCCGGACCTAGCGGCGACATCCAGGCGGACGAGAGAATCGATAGGGTCCTGATCCCCGAGACATGCCTACAGGCAAGGATAAGAGCCCTGGCCGCACAGATCTGTAGGGATTATGCCACAACACAATACCTGTATCTCGTGGTCCTCTTGAAAGGCGCATTTGTCTTTGCTGCAGACCTCGGAAGAGAGATTTGTAGGTTAGGCGGCCCACACCTCAAATATGATTTCATCAAAGCGGTTACTTATGGCATGGCCATAAAGAACTCAACCGAACGCAAACGCGAAGTAGCAATACAGCTAAAACCCACCAGGCTACAGGGCCAAGACGTTCTCCTGGTAGATGATATTGTCGACCAGGCGTTCACCATGTCCAAGGCCCGACACGTCCTGGCGTTGGAGAACGTCAAATCTCTGAGGACCTGCGCCTTGCTCTATAAGGTGCTGGAGGATCCGACACCGGAACTCCGCAAATTGAAAACCGCCTTGCCGCTCGACTACGTCGGCTTCCGCGTTACGGACAGATGGGTCGCCGGTTACGGCATTGACGCTGCCGAGGAGTTTCGACACCTTCCGTTTATTGTTGCAGTCGACGAACGTCATTATAAGGAGGATACTTGTTGACATGATTCTCGCCGGCGGACATATAGTGGACGTTGTCGCCAAAAACACCTACCAGGCGGATGTTCTCATCGACGGGGCGACAATCACTGAAATAGGTTCTCCTCGGCGTCGCGGTCATGGCATTGTCGATGTTTCTGGGAGATACGTCGCGCCGGGCTTGGTCGACAGCCACCTGCACATTGAAAGTAGCTGGCTTAGCCCTATCGAGTTCGCACGAAACGCGGTCCGCCACGGCACGACGACCATCCTTGTTGACCCGCACGAAATCGCCAACGTCTGCGGCAGAAAAGGCATTGATCTCTTTCTCGATCAATCCGAGCTGCTCCCGCTGCGCATGTTTATTGGAATCCCCTCATGCGTCCCGGCTACCGAGCTCGAGGACGGTGGCGCCCGCATCAGCATCGATGACATCAGACAGCTCGTCAAAGACCCACGGGTTTATGGCCTGGCGGAGATGATGAACTTCCCCGGGATAATCCACGGCGACGTAGAGGCGCGACGGAAGGTCGCCCTCGTGTATGACTTCGGTAAGATCGTCGACGGCCATTGCCCCGGTCTCAGTGGACACGACTTACACGCCTATGTTACGAACGGCAGGCATGACGGCGTTGTACGAATCATGTCAGACCATGAGTGTACCAGCGCCCCGGAGTGCCTCGAGAAACACGGCGCCGGCATGTACATCGCCCTGCGATACGGAAGCGCCTCAAAAGACCTTGACCGCATTCTGCCCGCTCTTATCACGAGCAACATCCCCCTCGATAAGTTCATGCTCTGCTCCGATGATTTGGACCCTGTTGAATTATATGAGGGCGGGCACGTCGATAGGATTATCAAAAGGGCGAGGGAGTTGATCCTCGACAATTCGGACTTGACTCTTACTCAAGCCACTATCCTCGCACTTTCTCTGGCGACAATCAATCCCGCCGGGTACATGTCCGACTTCCTCAGATTGCACGGCCACCCCGGAATCGGCCATATTGAAGTTGGGAGAAAGGCCGACCTGGTCGTTCTCGACTCTCTAGACACCCTCGCTGTGGAAAAAGTGATTCACAGCGGCAAGATCGTCGTTGATGACGGCCAGTACATCGGACCCGCCGTCGAATATGACTACACGGATTTCCTGGGACGAGTCAACGTAGGCGCAGAAATATCCGCACGCGATTTCGCGGTCAGATACGAAGGTGATAGGACAAGGGCGAACGTGAAGGTCATAGGAGCAATCGGCGGATCTCTTCAGACCGAACTCCGCGAAACGGCGTTTGACGTTGAAGCGGGCGAGTTGAAGGTCAATCCACAAGAGGATATAGCGAAGATCGCAGTTATTGAAAGACATAAGTCAACGGGCTCTTACTCAGTCGGTTTCGTCAAGGGATTGGGTGTTAGAAGGGGTGCGATAGCTTCGACCTTTGCTCATGACAGCCACAATCTGATTGTTGCCGGCGCCGATGATGATAGCATGGCGAGGGCTGCCAATCACTTGCGAGACAAAGGTGGTGGGATGGTGGTTGCCATAGATGACGGAATCCATTATCTGCCCCTGAGGATTGCAGGTGTGATGTCAACGGAATCCATAGATCGCGTTGTCGCAGGTTATAAGAGCCTTGTTGACGCCGCCAGGCATACCGGGACTTCGTTGCAGAATATATTCACGACACTGAGTTTTCTGTCGCTGCCGGTGATCCCCGATCTGAAGATCACAAATAGAGGGCTTGTCGATGTTAGGAAGTGTGAAATCGTGCCATTATACTAGGGGGAATCCGGCGTGACACATGGGGGGGAAACTTCTAGGGGAGGACATGGTATGTCACCCTTGGTTAGGCGGGCCAGTGGCCGGTGAATACCTCGACGGCCGGGCCGGTCATGTACACGCGGCCGTTAGAGGCCCATTCGAGTTGTAGGTCGCCGCCTGGCAGGCCGGCAGTGATCTGGCGCTCGGTGCGCCCGGTGACCACGCCGGCTACGGCCACCGCACAGGCGCCGGTGCCACACGCTTGGGTGGCCCCGCTGCCGCGCTCCCAGGTGAGCATCGTGACGTGGGTCGGCGAATCGACCCGGACAAAATGAGCATTGACCCGCTCGGGGAAGACCTCGTGGCACTCGATAGCCGGACCCACCACGGCAAGATCAATCCCGCTGAGGTCCGCCTCGAACATCACCGCGTGCGGGTTTCCCATCGAAACGCAGGTCATCTGAAACCGTCGGCCGCCCGCCTCGATCGGATAGTCCGTCACCCTTGGGCCTGCAACAGTACACGGCAACGACGCAGGCTCGAGCGACGGCTCTCCCATATCGACCCGAACCGCGCACACCCTGCCGTTTTCAACAAAGCAACGGATCTCTTTTACGCCGGAGTCGGTGTCAAGCCGTAGGTCCGGCCCGGCGGCCCGGCCGTGATCGACAACGTACTTCGCCAGGCACCGAAGCCCGTTGCCGCACATCTGGGCGCGGGAGCCGTCGGCGTTGTACATCTCCATTCGGGCCTGGGCGGACTGCGACGGGCGGATGAGGATCAACCCGTCGCCGCCGATTCCGGTGTGGCGGTCGCAGACAACCCGGGCCAGGGCAACGGGGTCGGGCACATCCTGCTCGAAGCAGTCGACGTAAACATAGTTATTCCCCAGGCCGTGCATCTTGGTGAAGTTCATGGTTTGGCTTCTTCTTGCTTAGTTCGACTTTTGCGATTTTGGGCGACCCCGGAGCGGTAATTATTCCTACGGCGGCAAAGCTCGCGGGGGTCGGCGACGCCCAGTCATTCGAGCCCCCACAAGCTCCCAGAGCGCCGTGTCATTCAAGCTCCCAAAACGGCGAGTCATTCAAGCCCCCAACGGGGGCGATGGAATAAAGCCCTGGGGCAGCCGACGCCATGTCCGTCTAGCCCCGGTAAGGGCGACGGAAACTCACGCGGAACACCGAGCCTCTTCCGTCGCCTCCGTTCGGGGGCTTGGGTCACCCCGCCGATCCACCCATGGCTCACTTCGCTTGCCCTGGGCTATGTTCCGCCACCCCTTCCAGGGTTTGCCCTCCCGTTTCTGTATTGGTTGATTGCTTGCGTTTCTGCCTTGATTGGGTGTTTCCTGGGGCATGGCACACTAAGGTTGATATCACAAAGAACATCCTACTTCAGTAAGCCTGAGTGTGCCGGTAAATGGGCCTCTCAAAAATGGCAACAGTCGAGCTTACTGCCTATATCAAGACTCTAGGACAGGTCTTTAAACCTGTCATTTGACCGGCTGGAAAGCCGGTCCCACAGATGAAAAGCCGATCCCACAGATGGAAAGCGGGTCCCGCAGTGGTTTTGGGATAGGCTCTTATAGCCTCCCCCGCGGGCCGTCCGTGTGGCGGCCGTGTCTACACCATTCGGACGCGCTTGGACGACTTCGCCTCGACATGACCGATAATCGCCGGCGGCGCACAGTCGGCCGCCTGCGGGCCGTACGTCGCCAGCAAGGCGTCAACCTTGTCAGGCGAAACGCTGATCAACAGTCCACCGGAGGTCTGGGCATCGGCCAGCACTTTGACCAACGTTTCATCTACGCCGTCGGCGGCGAACTGGTCGCCGAGGCGAGCAAGCGTGCTTATGTGGGTGCGGGTCAGGTGACCGCCGGCCGCCAGATCATACGTTAGCTCCATCAACGGGACGGCGCTGGCCTCGATCACAAACGACACTTCACTCGCATCAGCCATCTCAAAGGCGTGTCCTGCCAACCCAAACCCCGTGACATCCGTCGCGGCATTGACCCCAACGTCCACCATCGCATCACGACCGGCCCGGTTCAGCAGCGTCATCGCGGCGATCGCCTCAGTCAGGTCCTCCTGCCCGATCTTGCCAGCCATTGCCGCGCCGGTCAGCACGCCGCTGCCGATCGGCTTTGTCAACACCAGCCTGTCGCCCGGCTTGGCCCCGCCGTTACGCACCATTGCGTTTGGGTCAATCTTGCCGGTGACCGCCAAGCCGTACTTGATCTCGGCGTCGCGCACGGAATGACCGCCGGCAATGACCGCGCCCGCCTCAAGTACCTTGTCGGCTCCGCCGCGCAGGATTTCGACCAGAAGGGCCATGTCGAGCTTATTGTCCGGGAAGCCGACGATGTTCAGAGCTGCGACGGGTTCGCCCCCCATCGCGTAGACATCCGACAGGCTGTTGGCGGCCGCGATTTGTCCGAAAACGTACGGGTCATCCACCAACGGCGGGAAGAAGTCGGTTGTCATCACGACTGCCAGATCGTCCGCGAGCCGATAGACGCCGGCGTCTTCCAGATGGTCAGCCCCTGCCAACAGGTCGGGATGTCTCATTTCGGGCAATCGGCGCAGGACCTGCACCATCGGCTCCATGCCGATTTTGCCCGCTCACCCGGAACAACTGGCGTAGTCGGTCAGTCGAATGTTCCTGCCTTCGTTCATGCCCGCGAGTTTATCAGGTGTGCACCGCAACCGGTAGCTCGTCACTCGGCCCCGCGTCCACCCAACGCCCGCAGGCCTGACAAAAAAGATCAAAGTTTTATTTGACGTTAGTCCGATGTTAGGATAGACTGTATACCAAACAAAGTTCAAACGACGGCCGCTGCGGTGGAGCCTTTCAGCCCTTGATTGGGCCGCGTGCCGGGCGGGTGCGCGATATAGACCGTGGAAAAGGCGATGGAGCGCAGAACTGACGACAAGGTGTCACCCGGCCACGAGCGGGTCACGACGGTTACTTGCCCGCCACTTTGTGTGTTCGGACCTGGTGGTGAGTTTCGTATCGCTTGGCCTGCTGGGCCTACCGGTTGTCAACGGCAGCGCTTAACGGCGTCGGGCGCGAAGAGAGACACCGGTCATGCGTCGAAACTCATCGGGTGTCTAGCCGGGCTGCTTCGCCTTGTCGGTCGGAGCCTGGCCGAAACACTAGCGGTTTCGCGACGCCTTGCCGCGTTGCAGGCACTGTCTGATCGCGGACTAATCCCACCGGTCGTTGTTGATCCGCGCGGATTGGATATGCTCTTGGAGAAAACCCATGGGGAAAACCGAACTAACACCGGAAACACACACGCTGACCCCGCGCCAACTCGACGTGCTGCGCTGCATCCGAGACGGCCGACGGACCAGGGGTTATTCCCCGACTCTGCAGGAGATGGCAGACCATCTCGCCATCTCAAAGATCACCGTGTTCGAGCACGTCGAGGCCCTGCTAAAAAAAGGACTCGTCACACGCCGCCCGAACAGGGCACGCTCTTTGGAACTGACGTCGCAGGCCCGGTTTCCCGATGATCGACCTACGCTGATTCCGCTGGTCGGGCGTATCGCGGCAGGACGCCCCGTAGAAGCCTACCAGGACGCCGAGTCCCTTGATCTGGAGGAGGCGTTCGCCACTCCACACCCTCGCAAGGCAATCCGTGTCCGCGGCGACAGCATGATCGACGAGCATATCTGCGACGGCGACGTGGTAATCGTCGAGGAACGCCCCGACATCCGCAATGGCGACATCGTCGTGGCGCTGGCCGACGGCGAGAGCACGCTGAAGAAGTTCTACCGCGAGCGCGGGCGGATACGTCTGCAACCGGCCAACGGCGATTACGAGCCCATCTACCCGCGAGAAGTCGTAGTCCAGGGCGTGGTCATCGGCGTGCTACGGCAGTACGCGCCGCATTCTCGGCGATGACGATTGCAGCCGCATGTCTTGGCGCGGGCATCTGCTACAATGCGCGGCCTCGTCCCTGGCAGACGAGGAGCACGTTCCCCCCCGGATGAAGGAGGGTCATCGTTTGAACACCGAGTTCGTGCATTAAGGTAATCGTACCGTTGGACCTTCTGCGGATTCGCGACCTTCCGTTTCTATCGCGTCGCAACTACCTCAACGAGTTCCGACACATCGTTCCCTGGAGCGTGCTCGCGGGGCTGGTTGAGGGAAACTTCGGCGGTGTAGTCGTCTCCGGTGTATTCAACGGAGGCGACATGCTGATCGCCATTGCGGTCGCAACGCCGCTGGGCGCTTTTCTGTTCAGCCTCGTGTGGGGGATGCTGTGCGTGGGCCGGCCGAAGGTCCGGTTGCTGACGTTGTTCTCGCTGGGCGCGGTGCTGGCGGCTGGCACGGTCGCCGTAATCCCAAGGACATCCACAGGTGCCGTGTGGTTTGTGGCCCAGATGGCCGCCGCACAGGTCCTGTTCGCGGGCGTGGTGACCATCCGCCCGGCTATCTGGAAATCCAACTACCCCACCCACGCTCGGGGACGGATCACCGCCCGCCTGCAATCAGCCCGCGTTATTGTCAGCACCGTGGCGACCCTGCTGGCCGCTCACCTGTTCGACCGTGATCCCCAGGCGTACGGGTACGTTTACCCGATCGCCGCGCTGGCCGGGCTCGTCGCGATCCACTTTTTGACCAAGATCCACGTCCGCGGCGAACGGCGCGAATTAGGCCGCGCCGGCCGAAGCTGGCAGACGGGTGATCTGGGCGAAGGAATGATAGAACCATTCAGCTTGACGGCGCTTCTGTCTCCAGGACGCGTCCTGGCAGAAATGGTCGACGTCTTGCGAAGCGACCGCCGCTTCGCCCGTTATCTGGTCGCCCAGTTTGTTCTCGGAGCAGCCAACATGTTGCCGCGCGGTGTGATCGTCGTGCTGGTCACCCGCGAGCTTCAAATGTGGGACAGTCGTGTATTTTGGGTCAGCGTGGTCCTCGCCGACGTGCTGCCGAAAATGATGCTGCTGGGGAGCCTTCGGCTTTGGGGACGGCTGTTTGACCGCGTGGGAGTGGTGCGATTCCGCGTGATCCAATCCTGCGTCTGGAGCTCGGCGCTGGTGTTCGGACTGGGCGGGACGCTGTGTGTCGCCCATGCGGATGCGCTTGGCGGCTCGTCTGTTCCGTTGGCGGTGATCCTGTTCGCAGGCTATGCACTGACCCACGGGATCGGCCGTGGAGGCGGCATGCTCGCCTGGCACATCGGGCATCTGCACTTCGCCAGCCCGCAGCGAGCCGAGGTCTACATGGGCCTGCACGTGTCGCTGACCGGCATTCGCGGGGCGATCATGCCGCTGTTGGGCGTGTGGATCTGGGGATGGATCGGGGGGGGCGTCTGGCTCGTGTCACTGTTCCTCATGTTGACGGCGCTGGTGATGTTCACATTCATGGCCCGCCGCGAAATACGCGAGGGGTATTGACCGACCGTCAGACCTTCAGTCCACCTATCAGCGCCCGCACCGAAGTTAGACTGCGTTGCCGCAGGTACTCCCTCAGGCCCTTGCAGATTCGCAGCGGCGTCGACGGATCGACAAACAAGGCCGTGCCGACGGCCAGCGCGGTGGCGCCGGCCAGAAAAAACTCCACCGCGTCGCGCCAGTTTCGGATGCCGCCGATACCGATGACGGGAATACCGGCCTGGCGGGCGACCTGCGTGTAGACCTGGTGAACCATGAACAACGCGATCGGCTTGATGGCCGGACCGGAAAGGCCGCCGGTCCTGTTGGCGAGCATCGGCTCCCAGGTATCGGCGTTGACGGCCATGCCCGTGACCGTGTTGATCAGCGATAGGGCCTCCGCCCCCCCCGCGACTGCCGCCCGGGCGGTGGCCGTGATGTCGGTGACGTTGGGCGAGAGCTTGACGATGAGCTTGGCACGCGACACCTCCTGGCGCACCGAGGACACGAGCGCCTGGAGCCGTTGCGGGTCGGTGCCGAAGGTCAGACCGTCCGCGACGTTCGGGCAGGAGACGTTCAACTCCAAGGCCGTGATGCAGTCGATGGCGTCCAGCTCGCGGCAGACGAGCACATAGTCTTCGATTCGATGCCCGGCCACGTTGACGATCACCGGGATGCCGAGGTCGCGCAGAAACGGTATCTTCTCGGCGATGAACCTCTTGAGCCCCACGTTGGCCAACCCGATGGCGTTAAGCATACCGGACGCCGTCTCCACCGTCCGAGGGGGGGGGTTGCCCTTGCGAGCCTCCACCGTGATGGACTTCGTCACAAAGGCCCCGAGCTGCTCGAGATCGACATACTCCGCATACTCCGGGCCGTACCCGCTGGCGCCCGACGCCGTCATCAGCGGGTTGCCAAGCTTGATCCCGGCCAGATCGACTGACAGATCAATCATACCAGCCAGCATGGTACGCGGCGGGGGTGCTGTCAACCGTCAACACCGCGCGGGTGCCATGGCACGCGGTGTTGGCCATGGCACTAGGTTTTCTACAACAAGGGCGACGGGTGGCCGGGATAGACCTTGGGTGGCATGGGCAGGCGCAGCCTGCCCGTGGTTTGTCCGTTAGCTCAAGTGGGTGGCGTGTCGGGGGGACAGCCAGATAGGGTAGGGTGCATCTTGATGCACCTTCACCCTCGCAGCAGCCAGCACCTTCTGTTTGCACACGCCGGCTGTCATGCTCCATGCTTGTCCCGCGCTTGCGTCGGGCCGGGTGGCCCACCTCGTTTCGAGGTGGGGGAGACGATGATCCACTGCCGAAGGGGCAACGTTCCTGTATCATCCAGCTTGCGTGGGCATGCTGAGCGTTCCAACAGAGTGACATTTTGATGGCATCGCTTCGGGGTCTGACCCGGCGATGCCGTCTTTCTTGGCAGTCGCGACGGCACCGACGTCACCATCCAGACGGCCGCCTACGATGGCCTGGGCCGACGGATCAAAAAGGTCGTCAGCAACTCCGGCGACCTGGACGGCACCTGGAAGTATTACTATAATGGTCAGCAGATGATCGAGGCTGCGGTCGGGTCGGGCGACCTCGTGGTCCAGGTCTACCACGGCACGCAGTACATGGCCGAGGTGGATGAGAGCGACGACATGCAGCGGCGCTACGTGCATGGCACGACGTACATCGACGAGCGGGCGATCATGATCGCCGGCGATCCGGACGTCGAAACGCCGCAGATCGACACGTATTACTACCTGCTGCAGGAGCTTTACACCGCCGTCGGCCTGATCAAGCGCAACGACGGGTGGCCCACCTCCTTTGGAGTTTGTCGATTTAGTGCCTTCGCGCGCTTACGAAACGTCTGTCAAGAATGAAAACCATAGTCTTGACCATCGATTATCCTGTTTTCGGCGCCCGATTTGGACTAAATCGACAAACTCTTTGAAGGTGGGGGACTTGATGATAGCGTCTGGTGGGATATTGGCACGTTGATCATCGTCTCCCCCACCTCGAGACGAGGTGGGCCACCCGCCCAGACTTTGTTGGACGTAGGCTTCGCGTACGACCGATTAGGCGATGCGGTCAAAGCCGAGGAGCTTTACCAGAAGGCGGTAAAGCTCGATCCTCGGGACCCGGCGGGGCATTATCAACTTGGCAGGTTGTTTGACAGATTAGGCAATCTGAAGAACGCAGAAAGTGAGTATCAGCTTTCTTTGACACTCGATGATTCGTCGCCCGACGTTCATTTTGCGTATGGCGGGTTGCTTATCAAGCTTGGGAATCGCCAACGAGCTCGAAAACACCTGCAGCGGGCTGTGGCGCTGTATCCCGACGAACACCCTCTGAAAGCCCACGCACTCAACCCCTTCACAGGGGTTGGGGCCGAAAGGGGGCCCTAACACGAGATGCGTCCTGTCCTGTTTGAGTTTGGTGGGCAACCACTCTACGGATACTGGTTCTTCTACGGACTGGGAATGTTGCTGGGCGTACTCGTGTGCCTCTTCCTCGGACGAAGACGCTCGTTGCCTTTCTGGAGACTCTGGATAGTGTGCTTGTCTGTCATCCTAGGCGGGTTTGTGTTTGCGCGGGTGAGCTTCGTATTCTTCGATTCTGCATTCGACGGCTATATCGACCTTGGAAAGGGTGGACAGGTATCATTTGGCGGTCTGCTGGGGGCGCTCCTTGTGCTAATGATAACGGCGATTGCGATGCGACTCCCCCTGCGCGATCTACTTGACGCAGGCGCCCCGTCGATTCTTCTTGCGCAGGGGATCCAAAGGATTGGATGTCTCTGCAACGGGTGCTGTCACGGGCCAGTGTATGACGCCTTCTTCTCCATGCGCTTTCCGAAAGTGGTAAACCTGCAAGGGGAGATCATCGGCACACCCTGCTTCGTTCATCACCTTGCCTTGGGTATCGTCGATCGCACCGACTTGTTTTCGCTTCCCGTCGTTCCCATGCAACTTGTGTCGATGACGATCGCCTTATCGGTCGCTTTTCTCGGTATCTGGACGTTCCTGCGCGGGCGGCTCCAGGGACGATTGCTGTGGCTGTCTTTTGCAGTCTATGGGACCCTTCGATTCTGGGCGCAGTGGTTCAGGCCGAATTAAGATGGGGACAACGCCGTGTCTGGTTGGAACATCGGACATACAGCTAGCCTAGGGATGTCCCTTGTGGGGATCACGTTGTTCCTTTTAGTGAGCAAGGTTCCATCGCCAGAAAATGTTGACGTGCGCTACCAGCGCCGAATGGCGGATCCGAATCGTTCTGAGGAGAGCAAAGCTCGGCTGAAGAAGATTGCGGCGCGCAGAGCGAGGCGCTGTCATGCATGATTCCGTGATGCTGTCGCGTGGACACGTCCAATCCTCCGGGTTCGCGGATGGTGGAGCTCGCGTTGAGCAGGGAATTAGTACGCCTGCCCGGCTCACGACGCGCACGCTTCGCAGGGGGGCACTTGCCTGTCTCTGTCTGCTTGTGGGGTTGCTCGCGTTTGGCGTGATCCAGCGTCTTTCGTCGTCCTTTCACAGTTTGCAATGCGCAGTGGATAAATATGTCCCGTTCGTGCCAGGAGCTGTCGTCATCTACCTTTCATTCTTCCTCCTTCTCCCTTTCTGCGCGTTGATCATCCCTGACGACCAATTCAAAGTCACGCTCAGAGCATCCTCTACTGCCGCTCTGATTGCATTCGCGGTGTATATCCTCTACCCGACCGAACACGCGGCACACCCTCTCGGCGTCATTGAGTCTGGGTGGCTTGTCCGCGTTTATCAATGCGTGCATATGATCGATAGACGTACCAACTGCTTTCCAAGTCTACATGTAGCTTTAAGCATCATCATCGCGATCGGCGTCACCCGAAGCCGTCCTCAATTGGGTTTTCCAGTTTGGGTCGTAGCAACTGGCATCATAATATCCAGCGTTCTCACAAAACAGCATTACGCTGCGGACACGATCGGTGGAATGGTGCTCGCGATCGGGGTTTCCACCCACTGGGGCTGTCGAAGGACGGAAGCTGGGACGCTGGGATCGACTGAAACACCAGCCCCGTAGGAAATCTCCTTCCGCAGGCAACGACAGCTTGTATTATGAGACCCACACTCCCCAGGATTCGCGGAAGTCGGCGTTTTGTTACGCAAGTACATCGAGCACTCGGACTTCTTCAGCGAAAGGCGCCACTCGACTTTGCGCTCGTGACTCGTCATCTTGGGGTTGTCTTTGAAGGAACACAATGCCGCGTGTGGTATGACCGCGTTCCGACGGTAGTCGAAATTGCGCAGGAAACCGCCGAGTATAGCACGACTTGGCTCGCTTGCATGCTAGTTCATGAAGCATATCACTGCGAGCTCTGGCACAGGTGGACCCAGAGCGAGGACTGTTGGGAGTCGACGGAGGAGGAAAAGGCATGTTCTCGAGAGGCACTAAGGGTGGCGAGGCTTCTTGGGGCGCCCGAGTCAGAAAGGACGTTTTTCGAGCAGGATGACGGATCGCATCTGAAACATGTCGAGCAGCTCCCACACTACCGGACAGTTGAGGAGATACTCAGAGCGCGGCAGGTGTCGAGGCGCACGGGGGTCATCGCGAGTGTTGTACAACAGATTAAGTCGTTGTTCAGGTATGTTTTTTTCGGGCGCATTTGACCCCGACCTCTGCACTTGGTGGGGTGATTCACCCAGGTAGGCTGCATCTTGACGCACCTTTCCGTCCGGGTAGCATCGACGCGGTGGACGTAGACTTCACCTCCGATGTGATCACCCACTCGATCAACGCGCCAACGACGTCACGTCGTTGTCCAACGCCAACCCCTCGGGGCAACCCAAGATCATCGTCGATGACTTTACCGTGAACACGCTCAATAGCCTGTGGACGGTGGACAAGGGAACCGTCAGCGTCACCGACGGGGGCGACCCCGACACGCTGAAGGTCTCCACACTGGACGGCACCACCAGCACCTGTGTGGTCGTCATGGCCAACGCCACGTTTCAGAACGGGGCGTTCAGCCTCAAGGTCAAGTTCCCCAGCGAGTCCTCCACCGCCCGGGCCGGCTTTGTCTTCGCCCATGACGACAACGACACCTATTACGCCATCGTGCTGCGCAAGAACAGCGGCACCGACACCATCGAACTGGTCAAGTACACCAGCGGCAGCGACTACACCGTCTGGGTGGACGGCGTGCAAAAGCTCAACAGCACCATTACCTCGATGATGAGCTACGGCACCGTGGCCCTTGCCGGCCAGTCGCCCAAGTTCAGCAACGTCAAAGCCGGGTATGACAACAACGCCGACAACGACATCGACGACGCGGGCGACGACCTGGTGATCAGCGACACGTTCGGTTCGACCACGACCACCCTGAACACCAACCACACCGACGGCAGCGACGACGGCTGGGACCCGGCTGGGAACCTCATCATCGATGAGTTCTTCATCTACACCTACGACGCCTGGCAGCGAATGGTCAAGGTCACCAGCAAGCAGGACACCGACGTCACCATCCAGACGGCCGCCCACGACGGCCTGGGCCGACGGATCAAAAAGGTCGTGAGCAACTCCGGCGACCTGGACGGCACCTGGGTGTATTACTATAATGGCCACAAGATGATCGAAGCCGTGGACGGGTCGGGCGACCTCTTGGTCCAGGTCTACCACGGCACGCAGTACATCGACGAGGTCGTCTCGATGAAGACCGACCACGGGTACATGATCGTCAATCAAGACGCGAACTGGATACGAACGAGCATAGCCGTGGTCTTCGCCTTGGCGGCACTCACTACAGGTCTCGCCTGGGCTGCCAACTGGCCGTTTCCGCTTGCAGTCTTGCAAACGGTTGGTCTAGCCGATGAGGGCAGCCTGCGCGGCGTAACGTGGGAGGTCTACTGGACGCCTGAAGAAGAGGCGCTTGACTATGTCTGGATAGGGGTGCGCGAACGGAGCGCTCGTCTCAGTTGGCACCGCTCACACCGAGAGGCTCGCGGGAGGTCCTTCCGATATTTTTACGGGGGTCCCTGGCCCGCTGGAATTCAAACCGTAAATCTGGCGCGACCGTACAAGCGGCGCCTAGCGGATGGTTCCAGCGTTGACTATTGGAGTCTCTCGCTGATCTTTCTGGAACTGCCGCTTTTGGGTCTGTGTCTGATTTTTGGGGCTTATCCAACCGTTGTGCTCTTTCGCGGGCCAATCCGCCGTCGCCGCCGCCGCCGCCGCGGGTTATGCCTAAAGTGCGGCTATGATGTGAGGCTCCTCACGGAACCCCGTTGTCCGGAGTGCTGGACGCCGACCGAGTATGCGAGCATGCACGCAAACGAAATCTGAGTGGCGACGGGTGGGCGGGGTAGCTTGGGTGGCATGGGCAGGCGCAGCCTGCCCGTGGTTTGTCCGGTAGCTCAAGTGGGTGGCGGTTTCCCCGGAACCCAAGAAAGACAAAAAACCAGAACGTGGCTGACCATGAACAGTGTAAGGACGTGCGTGAACGCTCGCCGCGGCGCGGCGTCGCGGTTGTTTTTATCATTCTTGCTCTTGCCGTGCTGGCTGCATGGAGGGCCAGCTTCTACTGGAGAATCGCCGCCGAGTTGGTGCCATACGAGGGATGTCGGTGGTATTTGGATTTGCTGAGTGGCGATTGCAATATCTCGTATCTTCGATTCGAAACGGACACGCCGGCACCGGCGGAGCTTGCGATACTATACTATCCGATGAGAATAGACCCCGATGTTGACTATTCCTCTTTATTCTGGGTGACTACGTCCGATGATGATGGTCGTCTTGATTCACTTAGTATGAGTGTGCCGTTATGGGCCGTCTCTGTTATTCTGTTACTCCAGCCGGTGCTTGTAGGCTACAGGTTGGCTGTCAGGAAACATCGGGCCCGTACTGGTAAGTGTGTCGGTTGCGGTTATGATTTGCGCGGTAACGTATCGAAGCGTTGCCCGGAGTGCGGACGGACGTATACCGATAAGAAAACACCCGCTTCTGAGTGATAGAGGCCGGGTTGCGTGGCCAATCAAGAGCAAGACGGTCTTCGGCCAGGACGCTCTCGGTAACCAGGCCCGGTTCGACTACACGTTCGACAAGGTCGGCAACCGGCTGTCCATCGACCCGCGGCGGGACGGCGGGGCCGGCTCTTGTCGAAATGCTGATAGACGAGGAGATCCAAGCAGCCGCGAACGAAGCGCTACAAAAAATACTGGGAACGACAGCCAGTGCGCGTTGACACCAAAGCTAACCCCGTCCTCAGAAAATGCCTGGGCCGGTGAAGACGTTCTGGAACTCGTTGAAGTCCTCCAGGTCGACATCTCGGTCGTCGTTGAAATCCAGACTTCTGCAGCCCCGAGGCACGCGAATGTCCGGGCCCTCGAGACAATCGTAAAACTCGGCGTAGTCAGCCAGGTCCACGTCGCAGTCGCCGTCAGCATCTCCGGCCCCGTTCCAGGTGAATGCGTCGATCTGCTCCAGATCGTTGGTGACCACGTAGCCTGCGGCCAGGATCTGGTTCATGGAGTTGTCCAGATAGATACGGAACCAACTGTTTGGGTCGTCGGGATCGGCCCCGGGCCACGGCGGGGGATAACCCTTCTCGATAAAGGCCGGTATGAGGATGTTCTTGACCGCCCAGATGTCAGCGGCGATCGGGTCCAGGCTGGCGACCAGTTCGTCTCTGCGGGTGGCGTTGCCGTAAGGCGTTGACGGGCCGTTGCGGGGAATGGCGTTGATCCAGATGCAGTCCAGCAGGTTCAGGTCCGCCAACTGTATCTCGCCCTGGAGGGCGCCGAGGATTCCGTATCTTATGGCGCTGTGTGAGTTGGTGCCCAGTTCACGGGTCACCACCCCCATGTAGTCTTTCACGCAGGCGGTCACCCCGTAACCGCTATGGGTCTTGAGCACCGGCACGTTGATGAACTTCAGGTGCTCGCGGTCATAGGTCTTGCTGTCGGGATCCCACAGGCCGTATTTGAGGCTTACATAAGTGTCGTAGTCGGTTTGAAACTTCGGGTAGGACACGCGGCCGCGAACCTCGGGGTCATACGGGAGCAGCACGTAGCCGTCGTTCATGTCGCCCTCGGAGTATTCCGCTACCGAGTTAAACCGGATAGCGGTCCAATCGTAGTGGGAGACGGTGTACCCCTGCGACTGGAAATCCACCACCACATCATGCGGGGATTGCCCATGGTTCTGGGCGTTGTTTTCCGACCGGTCGAAGTTCTGGACGGAGGCAAACTGGGCGTTCTCGCACACGACGACCTCGCCGGCGAAGGTGTCGGGATGGTCTACGATGCGCCGAATCAGGCCGCGCAGCACATCGGTGTTGGTGCCGCCGCGCTGGGACCATTGGTAGTTGATCTTGATAACCACCACGTCGTCCGCGGCGATGATTCCCTCTGGGCCTGCAACCAGCGACGGGTCGGGGGAGCGGTAGAACTTAAGCCCCTCGCGACCCATGAGGACGAGCAGGTTGTCCAGTCCGATAAACCGATCGCCGACCGGATCCTGGGGGCAATCGCTGACGTGATAAAGTCGGGCCCGGTAATCGCCGGGGGGATCGAACCTGGGGCCGGTGTAGGCGTCGGCCCGGGCAAAGTAACCCCACACCCCGGCGGTCAGGATCAGACCCGCAACGGCCGCCGCGATCCCACTGGGCGTGCTCAGCCTCGCAGCTACTTGACGCCGGGCGGCGATCACAGCGGCTACCAGCGGGGCGCCAAAGGCCAGCGTTGCCGCGGACAAAGCCGCCTGCTGGCAGGGGTAGGCAAACCGGCTGGGCTTGGTTCCGCTGCGCAGCAGCAGCCAGCAGAAGGCGAACACCCCGCCAAGCAGAGAATTGGCCATAAACCAACGCCTCAGAAAACCCCGACCCAGGCTGCCCGTCGGCGGGTTTCGATGCCCGCGATGCGTCCCGGCATCGGTGGGACTATGGGATGTCATGTTCAGATCCTCCGAAATGGCTCGCCGCATCCCCGCGCGGCGGGTTGACGTACACCTCATCGCCACATCGTACCCGAGTACCGCCGATCATTCTACCAGAAAACACCGTACAAGATCGATAGCGCCGGCAACCCATCCCTTAATCCAGCGAGTGTCATAAGAGCCGGGAGCGGGCAAGAGCTTGGCGGGTGCCGCGGGCACTGGCCGCAGGATAACCTGTTAACCCGGTACCGGCGGGCAATACGACGCCCTGGGCCGGCGGATCAAAAAAGTGGTCAGCAACTCCGGCGACCTGGACGGGACATTTACGTACTACTACGATGCCCTGCACCGGATGATCGAAGCCCGCGACGGGTCCGATAACCTGGTGACGCAGGTGTATTCCGGTACGCAGTACATCGACGAGGTCGTCTCGATGAAGACCGACCACGGGTACATGATCGTCAACCAGGATGCCAACTGGAACGTGGTAGCCGCCGTCGACCTGGGCGGCACCGTCCTGGAGCGCGTCTACTACTCCCCCTACGGCCAACCGACGTTCAACAGCGAGACCTTCTTCGGCGACTACGGTGAGCGCAGCGAACGGGAGCGGGCCGCCATCGGTAAAGCGGACATGGATGTCCGCGTCAGGCCCGCGACCTGCCCACAAGGAGTGAGCAGGACGCGAGCGACTGAAGGGGGCGACGGCGACGTGGATTCCACCGACGATGGCAACCTGGGCCAGGGCCAAGCCTGCTGGGGCGCCGATCCCTCCGGCGCCTGCCGCGTGTTTGACTTCGATGTAGACGGCGACCTCGACAACGACGACCAGACGGTGATGACCGCCCTGGTCAACCTGCCCTCGACCAACCACGTCCACCACAACCGAACGTCGTCCTCGGTCGGCCTCATCTTCGCCCACCAAGGCCTCATCCTCGACCCTGAAATCGGGACCTACTACAACCGGGCGAGGACGTATAATCCATCTTTGCAACGGTTCATACAGACGGACCCGCACGGGATTCAGGAGACCACTGTTGATGCGGACCTGCTCTATGTTGACGGACTGAACAACTACGCCTACGTGCGCAACAACCCTGTCCTTCTCGGTGATTCCAAAGGATTGGCCTGTGGCGACGCCTGTACAGATGAAATCGTTCCCGATACACCCTGGGGCATCAAATTCACACCGTGCTGTGAAAAACACGATTTATGCTATGAGAAATGCGAGACTTCGCGAACCGGATGCGACCTAGCATTTTTGGATTGTATGCTCAAAGTATGCAAGAGGACAAAGAAAAAGCTTCGTTGTCGGTATGCCGCGTTCACTTACTATGCTGCTGTTGCTCTCAAAGGCGGTTGCTGTTATCACTGTCCATAGGCACACGCGACGCGTTGCGCCCTGGAACTACCACACCATGAACGGACGTTATCTCTGCACGATAGTCCTGATACCCCTAGCTTGCGCGATTGGCGCGTGTCGGCGCACACCGCCCTCTCCGAAGCCCCCCAAGGCAACCGTCATTAGCGGATCAACGTTCCTTTCTCGGTCATCGTTCTTTGAGATACCACAGCGCTACCAATATCCTGAAAACCGTATCATGCATATTTCGCGCCTGACAATTGGGCCGGCGAACGATGCTGCAATCGGCTTGTTCGATCGTCGCGTCGCGTATATCGTGGAGCCTTCAACGGGTAGGATACGATCCACGCTTTCGTTCGCCTCTCCGGGCGGCCGCGTCTTCGTTGACGTTGAGGGAGACGGAACTCCCGAAATAATGCGCCCTGGCGGAGGGTTCGGTGACGTTGGTTTGCTCGGGAGTGGTGGCGAGATCCGGTGGACAATATCCGGTTCTGGGCTCGTCGGAAATCAAGCCACAGGAATGGCGGCAGGTGACTTGGACCGTGACGGACGCTTGGAGTTCTACGTGGCATTCCAAGAGGGATTGGCCCGCGTGGACGAAGACGGCAACATCCAATGGATGATCGGAAAGGATGATTGGTATGGCCATGTTGAGGTGTGCGATGCCTCTGCGCAGAATGAAGGCGCGATCGTTGCTATGCCACACTATGACGGAGGGTATGGAACAATCCTTGAAGTGCGCGATGAACGTGGATCGTTGCTGAACCACCTAAGACCATCCATGCGGATTGCCGGGGACTACCAGGTGCTGCGATGGCCTCTGGCGGGCGAGGGAATATTGTTATTGGCCCACGCAGGCTACCTAGTTGTTCTTTTCGATCAGCGTGGAAAACCGGTCATCACCTACCAGGTGCCTACCGGGTATCCTGTGATCTATTTCGTGGAATGTTCCATGCTCCGGATGGCGGACGGGCAGCAATACCTCGCCATACTGGTCGGGTTCAGCCGGATCAGTTATAGAGGATCATTGTTGGTCATCCTCGGGCCGGATGGGACAGTATTGTACGAGGAGGGTATGGAGTATACCCGTGCGCTGTCGGCGGTTGATGTCCCGGGGGAAGACGGGGAAGCGTTGTTGGTGGGCAGTGGAGAACACGGGGTATCGATTTACCGGCGGGCCGCACGAAACTGATAACTCAAACTGAGTCAGGTAGGGTGCATCTTGATGCACCTTTTCTCTGGTACGTGCTCGATGTCGAAAGCAAGCTGGATGAGGATATCAGGTTCTTCACGCGGCGCTTGACGGCCTGGGCTGGCGGATCAAAAAGGTCGTGAGCAACTCCGGCGACCTTGACGGGACGTTTACGTACTACTACGATGCACTGCACCGGATGATCGAAGCCCGGGGCGGGTCCGATAACTTGGTGACGCAGGTGTATTCCGGCACGCAGTACATCGACGAGGTCGTCTCGATGAAGACCGACCACGGGTACATGATCGTCAATCAAGACGCGAACTGGAACGTGGTAGCCGCCACCGACCTGGGCGGCAGCGTCCTGGAACGCGTCTACTACACCCCCTACGGCCAACCGACGTTCAACAGCGAGACCTTCTTCGGCGACTACGGTGAGCGCAGCGAACGGGAGCGGACCGCCGTTGGTGAAGCGGACAAGGACGTTCGCGTCAGGCCCGTGACCTGCCCGCAAGGAGTGAGCAAGACGCGAGCGACTGAAGGGGGCGACGGAGACGTGGACTCCACCGACGACAACAACCTGGGCAACGGCCAAGCCTGCTGGGGCGACGACCCGTCCGGCGCCTGCCGCGAAAGCTGCCCGCCCAGTGGTTCTTCTCGAGCCTTGCGATCTTCTCGGGCGAGATCAATACACTCAGCGAAGTGAACGTGGCTTACGGATCCGTGCGTCGAAAAATGCCGGGCCGTCCTTGGCAGAAGGGTCTGACTTCATACCGTCACGCCCATTCACTGTGGCATCTGCCCGCCACCCTAGCGCGTGTCGGGCGGATTCCAGGTGGGCATTTCCGGCGGCATTTCGGTAGGCTATACCCGAGTACACGGCGATTCCCGGCAGGGGCATCTGTGCCGCTGATGGGATCAGAATCTTCCCGCATTCGGGTATTCGACTTGGGACTACACTTCACAGCAAAACTTGCATTATCATCGACCACGGGCATCGATCGGGATGAGTTTGTGCGCGTTGGCCGTGGTGATGGCGACTGGATAGTCTGCCGCCGTGCGGCCAAGCGGTTGCTGGGGCAAGATGCGCCAGACTGGTTTGCGCTCGATGGGTGTGGCCAGGCCGAAGTCGTCAAATCCGGGCTGAGGCGCCGAGTGTGGCGTGTGGAGATGTCCGGGGGAACGGTGTTCGTCAAGGAGTGCCGGCCTGAAGGAGCCACGGGGCGATTGCGGTGTCTGGTTTCAGGAACCGCCTGCGAGCGCGAGTGGCGGGCGACGGTACACGCGCGGCGGCAGGGTGTACCGACGATCGAGGTCCTGGGCGTCGGGGTCAGCCGTTCCCACGCCGGTCGAGCAGTGCTGATCAGCGGCGCGCACGGCAGCGGCCAATCGCTGGCTGATGTCTGGCGGAGCATTCAAGAGGTGTCGCCGCACGAGCGGCAGGAGGCAATCCGTCGTTTGATCAGTTCGGTGGCTGATCTGTTTGCCCGGTCGCACAACGCGGGAGTCTTCCATCGAGACGCCCATCCAAAGAACATCCTCGTCCGCAGCAGCCGCGACGGCCGATATGAGCCGGTCTTCGCCGATTTGTACGGGGCTGTGACGCGGTCGATGTGGGGGAGAGCGAAGATGATCTTTGCTGTACCGGCATGGAGGAGAGCAAAGATGATCTTTGCTGTACCGGCGAAGATGACCTCTGCCGTACCGTTCCTCCCGCTGGCCGTCCGTTCGCTGGCCCAGGCGGATCAGTACTTCCATCGCTGCGCCTCCCGATCCCAGCGATTGCGATTTGTGCGGGAGTATCTGGGCTGGGAGGGCAAAGATAATCTTTGCCGTACCAGGCCGGGACGAAGGGGGGTAACCGAGTTGGCGCAACGACGCGTGGTCGTCAAATCCGTGCTCCGGTCGCGTCGGCGTCTGGGGGCGGCGCTGGCGAGGCGGCGTGACCGGCGGATGCGTCAGCCGGGCAAGTACTTCTGTCATCTGGACCTGGCGGGCCGTTGGTCGGCCTGGGTCGTGCTGGAACTGGCGCGGCGGCATGTTTTTCCCGAGCCTCACGTGCCGGATCGCGACGCCGACGCCTGGCGTGCCTCGCTGGAGGCGTTGCTCGCCGGGTCGGAGCTGAAATCGCCATCGGCCTTCGATTGGCCCGATTCCTCGTGCCAGGTGGAGGTTATTAGCCCGCACGGCCTGGCCAGAGCGATCTGGTGGCGACTGGCGGGCTCGCCGTATCGGCGGGAGTTTGTGCGGTCGCATCGATTGCGCCACCGCGACAGGTGGTCCGTGCTTCGCGCCGGCGTGCTGGAACGGAGACGGTTCCTCCGCGTGGATCAATCCGCGCTTCTGACGCCCGTCCCAGCCGGATACCATACCCCGGTGGCGGTCCAGCCATCCTCGAAACCACGGAGCGATACGCCATGAAGTCCGGAATCCGAGTCGCCAGGGGAGACATCACCGTCTGCCAGGTCGATGCGATCGTCAACGCGGCGAACAACACGCTGCTTGGGGGCGGTGGGGTTGACGGCGCGATCCATCGCGCCGCCGGTCCGGATCTACTTGCCGAGTGTCGTGGACTCGGCGGCTGCCGGACCGGGGATGCCAAGATCACAGGGGCCTACGGGCTGCCGGCCAAGTACGTCATCCACACGGTCGGACCGGTCTGGCAGGGGGGTCGATCCGGCGAGTCGGGGCTTTTGGCAAGCTGTTATCGGAATTCGCTGGCCCTGGCTGAGACGCATCAATGCCGCTGCGTGGCGTTTCCGGCCATCAGTTGCGGAGCCTACGGGTATCCGCTGGATCAGGCAGCCGACATCGCTCTGGAGGCGGTCACCGAGTTCCTGGATTCGCACGCGATGCCGGAAACCGTATGCTGGGTCATGTTTGATGAGGGCACCTACGCGGCGTGGGAGCGCGCATGTGGGGACCGGGGCATCGATCCGGGCTAACCCGTCGGCGACATACTGCTGATCATTTGACGCGCTGTTGTGACACTGGGTAAACTGCGGCGGGCGAAGGCCCTGATATACTTGACAGGCCACCTGGTTTTCCCAAGAATTGAGCTAGCGTTAGGAGTTGAGCGCCGAGATGACGGCGGGGTTTGTGCTGCCGTCGTCATCGTGGGTCCGCCGCGGGCTCGCGTGAAATGATAGGTGTGCGCTCACAGGTGTTGTTTTTATTCTGTGTTTCCGCTTTGAACGTGGATTCCGGTCGGCCCGGCGACGATGGGCCGGTTCGGTTTCCCCTCTTAATCTTACGGGAAGGCGTCTACAGATGATGTTGGTTTTGGGATTCTTTTCGTGGCATCGAGCGGCTGGGGTACTCACCGTTGTAGCGGCCGTCTTCGCCGCCTGTGGTGTCTGTTTCGCCGGCGATGGTGTTCGCTATGGGCGAAACGGCAAAGCGTACCCGCTTACGAGATCGCAAACGGAGTTGGCGATTAGACTTGGCGAACCTCAGGCAGCGGGGGGCGCGAAGGAGCGGCTCTCACTGGTCGGGGCAGGCCGACTGAAGTACCTGCCCGGAAGTACGCCGGGCAGTCGCTGGCGGCTTCTGGAGGTCGCGGGCATCGGCGACAAACGTCGCAATGTGATTCTCGCCGATCCAGCCATCGAGTCGGTTCAGTCGGTCTGGCGTCAGACGGGCCGGGATGTTCCGTTTCTTGCCAGCGGCGATATCGTGTTGAGAACGAAGCCGGGCCTGACCGACGCCCAACGGAACGCACTGTTCGCCGGTTACGGCGTCCGATTTGTCCGAACGCTGCCCAGGTTGCGCGACATCTACGTGGTTGAGCCGGTCGTGGGCGATGGCGGCGACGACGTTGCGATCGCGTCGGAGATGCACGGCGACCCGCGCGTCGTGTGGGCTCATTCCGACTTCGTCTGCCCCAAGAACCTATACCAGATCGTTCCCAGCGACACCTACTTCGTCGAGCAGTGGCACCTCAACAATACCGGGCAGAGTGACATCTACGGGCGGAGCGGCACACCCGGGGCGGATATAAACGTGCTCGATGCATGGGTGATCACGCTTGGTACCGACGTGTTGATCAGCATGTATGACGATGCCTGCGACCACCGTCATGAGGACCTGCGCGAGAACTACACCGGGGACGGGTTCGATGCGTCGCTCACCTCCAGTGACAGCGGTTTTCACGATCCCCGGCCAAAGACAATTTACGATCGTCACGGTACCGCGGTGATGGGGCTGGCCGTGGCCAGTGCGAACCAGTTCGGCGTTCGTGGGGTAGCCCCGCTGGCGCGGTTCACGGCCACCGGAGGTCTTGCGCGCACCACGAAAGAGACCGAGGACGCGTTAGTATACTCGTTCGCGCTGCAGCAGAACGTGGACATCCACATCAACAGTTGGGGCTATTCGGGTGAAATATCTCATCCTGTCGTCGAGGACGCGATCTTGGCGGCGTTTCGAGAGGGACGTGATCTGGACGGCGAAGGTGGAGCAGCGCCGCTGGGGATGTCTATTTTCTTCGCCACTGGCAACGGTGATGATGACGGTAACGCAATTCGGGTCACGGCGGAAACGGATTTGTCCATGCTGCCTGCGGTGATAGGGGTCGGGGCCAGCAACGCGGACGACGTTGTAGCGTCCTATAGCAACTTCGGCCCGGACATCGAGATTCTGGCGCCCGGCGGCGGTGGCGGCGAGTCCCTGCCGGAGTTGGCGACGGTGGATAACACCGACGACTTCGGCTATCCCGAAAACGGGTATAACAATGGCGGGTTCGACGATTTCGGCAATGTGAATCTTGATCCAGAGGGCAAGTACACCTACGACTTCGTGGGAACGTCGGCCGCGTGTCCGGTGGCGGCGGGCGTCGCCGCCCTGGTGCTGTCCGCCAATCGCGAATTGACCGCCACGCAGGTCAGGCTCATCATCGAGCACACCGCCGACGCCGTCTCGCCTGAGGAAACAGAGTATCACGCCGTCACACGCTTCAGCGAGAAGTACGGCTACGGGCGTATCAACGCCGCCCGGGCCGTCGATGCCGCCCTCCAGGCCGTCAACAACAACCAGCAGACCTGGCCTGAGCGCCCGATGAATGTCACTATCGATACGCAGGCGAATGTCGTCCGCTGGCAGAGCAATGTGGAGGCTATCGAGTATCTGCTGGTCGAAAGCACCGATCCGGGCTTCGGAACCACGTTTGGCTTCGTGCCCAGAGACGGTAGCTGTTACGTCAACGGTAACAACAGTATCGCCAACGACCCCGGGCAGTTCGCTTGCGAGGAGCTTCCGGACGAGCTACTCGGCGACGTGCCGCAGGGTGTCACCATAATTCACTGGCATGCCGACACCAACCGCAGTTACAGCCTGGCGGAAGGGCGGAAATCTTTTGGGCTCTATGCTCGTAACGGCGCCGGCCGTTACTCCTGGGGGGTGTTCATCGATTCGGATGGCAACGTGTTCCGAGCGGGACCGACCATCGTGATCGGCCACAGCAGCGGCGGCGGCAACGGTGGCAATGGTGGCACGACCGGATCGCCGCCGCGCGTATCGATCGACGTGAGCCCGCTTCAGGGGACGTCTCCGCTGGAGGTCAGTTTCAAGGGCAACGCGGTAACCGACGCCGCGATCGTCGACTACTGCTGCTATGACTGCAACGAAAACGGTGTGGAGGATGCGTTCGATATCTTCTCAGGCGACAGTCTGGACGAGAACTTTGACTTGATCCCGGATGAGTGTGACAACAACGGCGGTGCCATTGAGGACGGCGAGTTGATCCCGTGTCCTACACCTTTCGCGATCGACGATGCGGTTCGCTGCACCGGATGGGATTTTGAGGATGACGGTGCGATCGACACCCGCGAGACCACCACGCAGCATATCTATACAACGCTGCCGGGGGAGACGATGACTTACCGGGCAAGACTGACGTTCACGGATGCCGAGAATCGGGCCGGCTCCCAAAGCGTGGAAATCAAGGTCGAACCCGAGACAGGTGGAGGCCAGACGTCCGGGAGTGCGGAACTGATGATCATGATCTCGCCGCCAGGAAGCAGCGGGGTCGATCTCGATTCGGGCGAGGCCCCGTTGGACGCCGAACTGACTATCGACGCCAGCAACCTGCCGGGCAGGCTTGTCTCTGTCGGTTGGGACCTCGGTGACGGAACCGTCGCGTCGAGTATCAGCGTACTTCATACGTATCACAACACCTCGGATGTGGCGATGACCTACCCGATCACCGCCCAGGTATTCACCACCGTTCCCTCCAGCGACCCGAGCGGCGCGTACTTCGCCTCGCGGCTGCTGCGGGTGGAGCCGGAACCTGAAACGCCCACTTACAATGACAGCAACATCAACGGCTCGGGGACGAATGGTGGTGGGGCAGGGGTCGTGCCGTGTGCGCTGGGCATAGTGCCGTTGTTGGCTACGATGATCGGTTTGGCCCTGATGCGTCGTCGCTTCGCACAACGGTGAGTTCAGTAGGGCAGGACGAGTGAAGCGAGACCTGCCGCAATCGTTCAGCTCAGTAGGGCAGGACGAGTGAAGCGAGACCTGCCGCAATAGTACTGCCGGGCTATTCTCAGATGTCCATACGGGACCTGGGCCACAACTGTGCCTCAGGCTTCCCGGTTCGAGCCAGCTCGGTGATTGCCGACACCGGCGGCGGCGATAAGTAGAATGACGCTGCGATTTGATCTGTTCGAGTTCTATCGCTTTCTGCTTGCGTTGCTTGTGGGCGTCTACTGCGTCGTGAAGCTCATCTCATTCCTGTGGCGTTGGCACCGTTTTGACAGTCGTTACCGCTGGGCGCCGCTCGTTCGCCGCTATGTGGTTGTGCAGTTGCTGCGCATTCGCGTCCGTCGTTTCGTGCTCGATTTCCTGCAAATCGCCGCGCTCGCCTTGATTCTCATCTTGTTGGTCAGCCGACACTGGTGGTAGAATTCCCGCCGGAGGTACGTCATGGCTGACTCCGGCAAATTACAGTCCGCCGCCACGCTCTGCGACCTGCCGGACGACGAATTGGTGCGCTACGGCCACGAGTTGGGTTTGGATCTGACGCCCGGCACGCCGCGTGGGGAGTTGCTACGGCGTGTACGCGAGCGCGAGGCGCTGATCCCTCAACTGGATCGGGAAGCACTGCTGGACATTGTCATGTGGATGCGTTGGCCGGTCCGCAAATCCGCCGATAAGGAGGAACTGGTTAGGCACATCGCTCGTTCGACCAAGATGGACTTTGATGATATTTCGGACCGCGGGCTGCACGCCCTGGCCCGACTGCGAGGCGTGACGCCGGGGGCAAATGAGTCAAAGGAATCACTCGTCAGGCGAATCCGCAAAGCCGAGGGGCTGCGGGCGCGCCTGCGCCGCAAGCGACGTTCGATCGTGGGGGCCTGGATGTCGCGCGTCTTTGAGGCCAAGCGGACGGACGATGGGGATTATCACTTTCTGCCGGACGAGGAAAGCGTTCCGATAAAAGAACAGATCGAAACCACCGGCGTGGTCAGCGGTATCGCCAGAACGATACGGAATGTCGCTGACGACTACGTCCGCCAGAAGCTCGACGAAATCGAACGGCGCATCGACCGCAAGCTGGATGAAATCGATAGCCGACTCGAGGAGTGGCGCGACCGGGAGGTGGCCAATCGCATTCGTCTGATCCGGATTACGCTGATTACCGCCATTATTGTGGCTTTGATCAGCCTGGGTTATGATCAACTGAAGTCGAGCAACATGGAGACAGCCCCAACGCGTGATGGGGTGTCATCCGTTCAAGAGGATTAGTCCGGTCGCGCCCGGCTGCAACTGGCGCAGGGCGAACGCGGTGCGCGGCGATCGGTCAGGACAGCGAAGCGTATGCTTCCAAAAGCAAGTCATCGGGTCGATGAGGTGGTTCGCCTGGGCAACGAGATCGCCCGCGAATTCGACCAGGAGTACGTTGGAACAGAGCACATCCTGCTGGCTATACTGCGCGAAGGCACCGGGGTGGGCGCGACCGTTCTGGCTGGTCGCGGCTTGACGGAAACGAAAGTCCGCGCCCAGGTTGACAAGCTGGTCAGAAAGAGCATGGAGGAAACCTGGGTCTTCGGGCGCCTGCCCGGCACGCCTCACTTCAAGAATGTCATCGCCCTCGCCATCGGGCAGAGCCAGCAGCTCAAGGCCAAAGAGGTTTGCACTGAGCATATCCTTTTGGCCCTGTTGAAAGAGCGCGGGTGTATCGCCAACAAAACGCTCTTGGACCTGGGCGTAACCTACGAAGACGTGCGCGCTGAAGTGCTGGGGCAGGTCTCCCGCTGACCGAATGTAGAATGTCGAATGCTAAACTCGGTCGCCTCGTAGGGTAGACCATCTTGGTAGGGCAGGTCTCGCTGCGCTCGTGCTGCCCTACCCGACTGCGCGTGCTGGTGCGAGAATCTTTTCTCGTACCTCGTCAGATCACGGCAGGTCTCGCTGCGCTCGTCCTGCCCTACAATACTTCACGACGGACGCTTCACGAACGACGCCGGGCGAAGGACCAATACCGCTAACCGGAGCGGTGCCGGACCCGCCCGATCAGGCTCTGAGAGGCCACCGATATCCCCTTCACCTTGCTGGCCAGCGCCTCCCGCGTGGGGGCGTAAGCCATGGCCGTGTCGTAGTGCACCATTTCCTTTTCGACCAGCTCCGCCAGTGAGAGGGTAAACGAACGCATCCCCTCGTGTGTGCTTTGCTCGATGATGGCGGGAATGTCCTCGTCCTCTTCGTTGCGGATCTTGTCCTCCACTGTGGAGTTGTTGAGCAGGATCTCACAGGCCGGGTAGCGCGTCCCCTCCCCGATGCCGGGTAGCAGACGCTGGCACAGGATGCCCCGCAGGCTGTTCGCCACCGATGAGCGGATGAAGTCGTGCTCCGTACGGGGGTAGAACTCGAGGATTCGGTTGAACGTCTGCTGGGCGTCCTGCACGTGCAGCGAGCCGAACACCAGGTGCCCGGTTTCGGCGGCCTGCAGGGCGGCGAGAATGGTCTCCTTGTCGCGCATCTCCCCGATGAAGATGCAGTCAGGGTCCTGTCGCACGAGATAGCGCAGGGCTTCAGCATAATCGGGAATGTCGATCCCGATCTCTCTTTGGGAAATGACGGATTTCTTCGGGTCAAAGACGTATTCGATCGGGTCTTCGATGGTGATGATGTGCATGCCGCGCAATTCGTTGATGCGGTCGATCATGCACGCCAGGGTGGTGCTTTTTCCACAGCCGGTCACACCGGTGACCAGGAACAGCCCGTCAATGTGCCGCTCGACAACGTCGCTGTAGATCGGCGGCAGGTTCAATTCCTCGAATGAGGGGATGTAGTTGTTCACCCGTCGAACGGCGGAGTGCATTTCGCCGGTGGCGCGAAAAATGCTGACCCGGAAACGATCGCCGCTTTCAAGCCGGTAGGAAAAATCGAGGTCGCCGTGCTCATCGTATTCGTGCCGCCGCGTCGGCGGTACCAGCGTTCTGAGCGCCTGCTCGATCCAGGCGGACCCCGGAATAGGCGGCATCTCTATCTTGCGCAGAATCCCGCCGACCCGGTAGTACGGCGAGTAGTTAACCTTGAGGTGAAGGTCCGATGCCTCGAACTTGATCATGTTGCTTAGAAGTTGCTGGATCGTTTCCTGGGGAGGTGGAAGCTCATCTGTTGCCATTCTGCGTGCTCCGTCGGTTAGATGCTGCGGCCGGTGAGGCGACGTTAGCGGAGCAGAGCAACCACTCCTATCACCGCTGCGACGACCGCAAGCGTAATCGCAAATGAAAAGACAATCGTGAATCTCTTGGTCTGTTCGGCGAATAGGACGGCCAACCGCTCGTCGCGCTCGGCGGCGTCGTTGTGCAGCTTCTGCAACGCCGAGGTCGATGAGTGTGTCGCATCACCAAGCGCCGAAACCGATTCGTTGAGGCCGTCGAGCGTCCGGGCAACGCGAGCGCCCGTTTGACTCTGAGACTCGACCAGTTCCGGCAGCCTCGCGAGGTGATCGTCTCGTTGTCTGTCGCTGGCGGCGTTCTCCTCCATCATAGTCGCCACGGCCTTTAACGCCGCGGTCTGTTTGACCGTCTCTTGCGGCAGGTCCGCCATATCACCGGCCATTTGATTCATCGCATCCACAAGCTGCTGGGTTCGCTGTTCCTGATTGCCCAGATGCTTCTGGATGGATTCAACAAGATTGACGACCTTCTGGTATCCCTCCTGCAATTTCTCGAGGGTCAGCTCGGTGCGCTCCTTGCGGCCGGGTCGGACCAGCGACGAGGGCACCATTGCTGATGAATCCTCGGCTGCCCGCGAACGCTCCACCGTGCCTTCTCCAATGACGACAGTCGATCGCCTGTTTCCATCTCCGTTGTTCCACCTGGCAGACTTAAGCCGCTGAACCATCCGTGAAAAAATACCGTGTTGCTCCACCACCAAACTCCTTTCATACGATGGACCAGGCAGGCACGCTTCCAAGCACGCCGCCCGATGTCCTCTATGACATCGGCTATAGTATACGCCCTTCGGCAGCCTACAGCCAGTCCTCTCCCGGTTAAACTCTGAGCAATTTTCGTTCTTGTTCAGGATGGAGAATTCGCCTGCATTGCGGTGATCGCGTGACACGGCCTACGCCCCGAGGTCAACGACCGGCTTTGACGGTGACGTGAAACGCCCGGTCACCGCCGAGGATCAGCGCCGCCACACCCCACGACGGAAACGCCACCCTCCACACAACATTGTCGGTCAGGCTCCGCGCTCACGCAGCCCTGATCGCGCCCGTTGGCGGCTGCGGGGCGTTTTCCTTTCAGTCTCGATACCGCAGCGGCTTGACCCAGGCTATGCCGGTACTGGCAGATGCGGGGTCGGCGTAGGGGAGAATTCGCCCGCCGAAGACCTCGGGCGGTTGGTCGTCGTTGGCGATCGTGTGCCCGATGACCAGCCCCAGCACACCGCCCATCACCACGTCGCTGAGGTAATGCTCATCGTCTTCCAGACGGGTGTAACCGACCAGCACGCCCAGCCCGTACAGCGGCACGCCGGCCAGGGGGCCGTATTCGTGGTGCATGACCGAGGCGAGCGCGAATGTGCTCGATGTGTGCCCACTGGGAAATGTTCCCCACTCGCCGTTTGGCCCGCGGTCCCAGGTGGCGGCCTTGCCCAGCATGGTCGAGACACCGTTAAGCGTCAGGGCGCGAAACAGCTTGGTGCCGACGTTGTACGTCTTCTCGTCTTGGGTTTGCTGGCCGACCAGATACCAAAGCCCTGCCAGGCCGAAGTGGATGGCCGGGTTGCCCGCGGCTCCGAAACCATCGAGGAAATCATCGTTGAACGTGCGATGGCCGTGACGGCGGAAGCTGTTCTCCACCGTGTCGTCCGTGCCGGTCTGCTGAAGCGTCAGCGACGCTCCGTAGGTCAGGCCGAGGACCAGCAGGTTCGACTTATCGGTGTAGACGGCCTTGGTGTCCTCCCAGAACACGCCGGGCAAATCGCGCAGATCGCGCTTGACCGTGTCCCACAAACCCGAAAGAGGCGCTCGCGACGACGACAGGTCCGAGGTGACGGTGGTGTCGCCCGAAACCCGCTCTCCAGCCGGTGAGGGTTCCTGTTGATCGCCGAACTCCGTGAGCTGGAAGACCGTGCCTGAGCCGCACGCTCTAGCTTGCGCGGCTGCACCGCGCGGGTTAAAGCTACGCGGCTCGCTGCCACGGTGATGTCCTGGGTGCTCGAGGCGGTGATGCTCAACCTCGACGAGTCGCGTGCGGAACATCGCTAGGCTTGCGTCGTCTTTGCGGGACGCACATCCGACCGGATTCAGCGCCAACGCCGCGGTGGTCAGAACCGCCAAAGACGTAACGGCAGACCTGCCGTCCATAGAAGCCTCCATGATTGGGGAGCCGCATGTTTTAGCTTACGCGGCTGCATCGCGCGGGCTAAAGCCACGCGGCTCAGGGTCGAGGGTCAAAGCCACGCGGCTCAGGGTCGCGGCATGTTGTCCTCCAGGAACTTGCGAGCTTTGATGATATCGGCTACCGGACGCGGCGAGTTTCGCCGACGGATAATAAGCGGGCCGTGGTAGTCCGACGCATCGAGCATCGCCATGTATCCTGGCAGATCGACCTCGCCCTCACCCAGCGGCATCTCAACACCGGCGGATTCCGGCGAACCCGCCGTCGCATCGCGGGCGTGCGAGAGAACGATCTGATCGCCGGCCTGACGCATGACGGCAGCCGGATCGTTGCCAGCCATCACCATCGCCGCCGGGTCGAGACAGATTCGGATCGAGGGACACCCCACTTCGTTGATTACCCTGATGAGCCTCTCGGCGGAATCGGCAGAGGGCCTGAGGGCGTAGATCGTGCCGGTGCTGTCGGCATCTACGGCGATCTGGCGCAGGGCGTCGACGGCGTGGGGCGAGGGATCGCCGGTTTCGTGATGAGACAGGGCTAAGACCCCTGCGGTGACAATCGGCACCCGCATATCCGCCGCCAAGGCCAGAAGCCCACGCGTGCGATCGACTACTTCACTATTGGTGGCCGGATCGGCCAGACGCAGCCCGGGCGGCATGTCGCCCACGATCGCAGCGAAATCCAGACCCAGTCCGCGAATGTGGCGAGAAAGATGTCGGCGTCCGCTGTGGGACAGATTGTGCGGGGCCAACTCACCGCAGGCCATCGACATCTCGATCGTGCGAAAATCGAGTCGGGCTGCGTGGGCCAACGCCTCGCGGGTCGCGAGACGAAAATCGTCGATGTCCACGCCGATTCGACCTGAATCCATGCCCGCAATCCGGCAATTGTGGATTGTGGATTGCGGATTGCGGATTTACCAGTGTGAGCAAATCTCCAATCTGTAATCGGCAATCAGCAATCCATTATCCGCAATCAGCAGTCCGCAACCCAAGGCAACCTACCTGGGGCCCGCAGCGCGCGTCTACTTGCCCGATTCGTGTCGCCGAATGTCGGCGACCTGCAGAAAGCAGCCGATGACGGTCGGCACCATGACAACAAACGGGATGAAGATCGCTGTGGCCCAGTTTGCGGCTCCACGGAAAAACGCGTTAAACCAGGGGTTGGCCATAATGAACACTGCCAGACCGGAGATCAGCAAAACCGCCCCCTGGAACGACGTGACCACAATAACCACTTTTCGCCGGTTGATGAAGGCTATGGCGCTGAAGATCAAAAGCGACAACCCGGTGGCCGCCCACAGGGCGGCATCAGTCAACCCCACCCCGGCCAGCACCTTGTGCGATATTCCTGCTCCGACGATCCCACCCAATACGCACACCGCCTGATTGGCAAGGACCCCGCTGATAATCGCCAGCACCAGCCCGCCGACCACCCCGTACATGAGCTGCTGCTCGGCCGCGTCGCCATACACCGTCACGACCGCGAATCCCAGCAGGGCATAAGTCACAGCGAGGCTGATCCGCCACATTCGCCAGCCCAGCAGTATCAACACGATCCCTGCCATGACCAGCGGCAAGCCGATCAGCGCGTCCGAGGACCTCAGAAAGCCTGTCCATTCGGAAAGGGACGGAATCACAGAATGCTACTCCCAGCGTACCAGTCCGCCTAAAGACTACGATTCCGCTTAGGAGTTGTCAGAGGTTTTGGCCGGCTTTGTCGCGGTGTTTCGCGTCAGTCGGGCTTGCAGGATCAGTGATATGACAAAACACAACCCCAGCGCGGATAAGCCGAAATGGGGATGGGAGGCAACCGCCTTATAAAAACGCGGGTCAATCCCGCTCACCAGGCCCGTAACCCCGCTGCCCACCAGCAGCGTACCCAAGAAGGACGTGCACAGAATCACAGTGAGACGGACAGCGGCCACGCCGAGCAAAAGTCCGAAAAGCGCCGCCGTCAGCCCCAGCGACCGCGCGTGCGGTTCCAGATCGGCATCGCGCTGTTTGGCGAAGTCCCAGTATTCGGTTAGCTTCTGCTTTGCGGACGCCTTGGCCTGCTCCAGTTGCTCCGGTGATGGCAGGACAATGTCGGAGGCGGACGGCAACTCGGTTGCAGCAATCGGGCTTCCCGGGTCGATTTCAGCCAGACAGGGCATCACACGGTGATAACTGAACGCGCCCAGTGCCAAGGCCGCCATTACGAAAGCAGCCAGGATTCCGACCCACAGACGATAAGACAGATACCCCAGCGTTCCGACGGCCGCTCCGCCCAATGCAAGACAAAGCACCGGGTGGAATCCACTGTCCGGCGCGACGATGTTAAGGCCGATGTACCCGCCGGCCACGATGCACGCGCAGGTCAGGACAAAGCGGGCCAGCTTGGCGCCCAGCACGCTGAGGCAGATTCCCGCCACCAGGGCGACGAACGCGACCAGCAAGGCCTGGTCGAAAGCGGCTGACGGTACGCATTGATTGACAAGAGTCTCAACCTGTGTGACAAAATCTGACATCTGACACCTCACAATACACTGCGCCACTGAGCTCAAACGGGATTCGCATTTCGCCCGTCAATATTTCCACATGACCGCGTGATCGTCAAGCGCGTGTTCCCAGATCAGTTGATGAGACGGCAGTATCGGACGGCCCGTCGGCTGCTGACACGGATCGCCCCGCTATCATGGTTCTGCAAGAATGTGGAGGGCCTATAGGCGGCACAGTCCCCTACTGGCTTTGCCCCGCTGGGACAGTCGAGGCCGCCCCGGCCAGCGTGGCTGCTTTTTCGTCCCGGGGGGGCGGGTCGTAGCTGGGCTCCGGGCTGGACGAACGGTGGCAGCAGTTGACAATCGGCTCGAACTTCAGGCGGAATTCGTACGGGGTCAGGCGCGCTTCTCGCGCCAGCGATTCGAGCGTGGTGGGTGATTCCAGATCCTCGCGTTCCAGGCGGATCATGTAGGCGCGGGCGACCCGGTAGCTGTAGCTGCTGACGTCCACATGTCGGATGCGCGTCCTGTGTGTGACCGGGTCGATCATGTCCTCAAACGGCACCGGGACCAGGTTAGCGTGCTGGACCGTCACCATGACGCCGGTGGGCAGGTCATGTTCCGAGTCGATGAGCATTCTGACGCCGCCGTGGCCCAGGTCTCGGCAGTAAGCCAGGTCGTACGAAGCCGGGCGGGCGCAGCGGAGTTCATAACCGAGCGTATGGGCGACCAGGGCGACTGAGTCGTCGCGTTCCACGAATCGCCGGGTGATTTCCTCCTTGAGCAGGCGCGCCAGTGGAACCTCTGACAGACGCGGGTGACCCGCGGCGTCAACCGGCACCTCTCTGCCAAGCATCCGTGACAGCTCCTCAACGTCACCGAGCTTATACGCCAACCCCTCGGCGATCACCACGACGCCGTCACACCGGCCCATGGTGCGGCGCTTGAGAATCGCGCCTTCAATGACAGAGGCCAGATCACAGATCGTTGTGGTATCGGGGAATTCCTCCGGGATGATGGTCAACGTGGCGCCGGCGGCCTTGCCGATCCCAAGGGCCAGGAACCCGGCATTGCGCCCCATGGTCTCGACGATGTACCAGCGGTTGGCGGTGCGCGAATCCTCCATCAGGTTGGCGACCAGCAGCGACCCCAGCGATCGGGCGCTGGTAAAGCCGAAGGTCGGCAGGTTACTGTCCAACGGCAGGTCGTTGTCGATGGTCTTGGGCACGTGGGCGACCCTTATCCGTCCTTTGGATCGCTCGGCCACAAATCGCGCGCTCAACGCCGTGTCGTCTCCGCCGATGGTCAACAGGAGCGTCACACCCAGGTCCAAAAGCCGCTCGCAGACTCGATCCGTCTTTACCGGGTCCGCTTCGACGACCATCGACTCGTCGAGATTGCGCGTGTCCAGAAGGTTGGTTCTGGCCGTCCGCAGGATCGACCCACCATCGAAGTGGATCCGTCCGACGTCGGCGATGCTAAGCGGCCTGACGTGGCGCTGGTTATCGAACGAATGACCGGCAAGGTGCGAAAAGCCGTCGTAAAAGCCCAGCACTTCGATGCCGTTGTTGATTGACTCGATTGCTGCGGCGCCGATGACGCCGTTGATTCCCGGGGCCGGTCCGCCCCCGACGATGATGCCCAGCTTCATGGTTTGCTGCTCCGGTTGCCTCGATAGATGGTCCTATATGACCGTGCGCAATTGTGCAACACACCCCAGTTGGCGGGATCGCGCAGGCTAAAGCCTGCGGCTCAGTCATGTTGGAGAATCGCACACGATCTTCCAGAGAATTATCGGCGGCAAATCGAGAGAATCAAAACAGATTGCGGATTGCGCTCGGTATGGAGATGACCGTCGTTGGTCACGCTGTCTGCAATTCCGCCCTGCGAACCCTAAGTGCCTATCCCATTAACCCCTGTGGCACAGCGCGGCCTTCGGCCGCAACCAAAGGTGGCGCAAAGACTTACAATCGCGCCCCGAGAAAATTTGCGCGTGGCGCGCAGAAATCGAAGGTTAGTAGTACAGGCGTCCCGCCTGTGTCGACACCGCCGAGACGGCGGTGCCACAGATATTGGGATAGGCTCTAAGTAAGGCTCGTACAGGGGTTTACGTCTGTTGCAAGCGATTCTCACCCTTTTCAAATGTACGAATGCCAATCCCGAATCGGTGATTCCCACGTACTATCCTTTTGCCGTTTTGGACAGGAATCTGCCGAGGAGACCCTTCTTGCTGCGTCCGGAGTCGTTCCCGCCGCCGTCGATGTTGGCTACTTTGGCCGCCATCTCGCGGATAGCCTTGCGAACGGGGTTGTTGAGGTCCAGGGACGCGATTGGGCGACCGAAGTCAAGTGATCGAGCGATAAACTCAAAGTCGTTCGGAACGCGGGCATAGACCGGCTTGCCGATCGTGTCCTGGACGTCCTTCTCGCTGATGCGCCCCGAGTTCTTTGTCGTGCGGTTGATCACGATCTGGATGCGTTCCTCCACAATGCCCGCCCGACAGAGCGCATCATAGTACCGTTTGGCGTTTCGTATGGACGGAATGAGCAACTGGCAGACGATCAAGATCACATCTGCCTGAGAGAGAACAGCCAAGGTGTGAGCGTCAAGGTTGCGCGGCAAGTCAATCACGACGTTCTCGTACGCCCTGTTGAGCACTTGGATGACCCGATGGAGCATTTCCGGCGTGATCGCTTCCTGCTGTTCCACGGCGGCGGGTCTGGGCAGCAGCGAGACGTTGCACGGCAGCGTTGTCATGGCATCTACAAGCATCGCTCGATCCAACTGGGCGGCAGAGTCAGCCAGGTCGAAGAACGTATACTTCGGTTCGCAGTCAAAGTTGATGGCTGCGTCGCCGAACTGGAGGTTCAGATCAGCCAGAGCGCACTGCGATTCCGTCAGTTGCCCCAACTCCAAGGCCAGATTGCAGGCGATTGACGTGGTCCCCATTCCGCCGCTGGCGGCGGTCACGCAGATGCACAGACTCTTGGCACTATGCAAAAACCGCTTCTTCGCCACCTGATTGATGGCCGACACCAGATCGTGCTGGTCGATCGGCTCGCACACGTATTGATCACACCCCGCGCGTATGGAAGTGAGGATGGCCTCCGGGTCGGTCTGATGGCTCACGGCGATCAAGGCAACTTCCGCGTATTGCGCGGAGATCCGGTCAATCACTTCAATAACAGACGACGGGTTCGGATCCAAGTGGAAGAGTATAATATTGACCTCGGCTTCCTGCAGGAGGGAGATCAGGTTGTCCGGATCGTCCACGTCACCGATGAAACGCACGAAGCTCAGGGCGTCAATCTGCTCCCGCAACTCCTGCGAAAATTCGGGCTGGGTGTTATACAGGCAAACTTGCAGAGGATTACTCATGGTTACTTGACGCCCCGTATCAGCGTGTGCGCGAATCGCCGCACCACATCCATATCGGTACAATTCGGGAGTGAGTTGTTGTCGGATCGGGCAGTCTGGCGGATCAGTAGCGCAGCGGACGTTCTCACGAGACCGAATCCGGCATGGTCTGTGAGGATTGCAGCGTCAATTCATCAGGTGCTCAAGACCTTCGAGTGGGACCGCCGTCGCTAGTGTAGTGATTCACACAGTTCGCATCATATCCGAGCCGCGACCGTGAGGGAGCGCAACGCCCTATGTAGTGGGTAAGCACGAAGAACGGTATCGGACTCTGATGCACCATTTATGAATCACTACACAAGTTGGATAACAGACGCTTTGAGCCCGATAGGCACCCGTAAGCCCAATAACCACCGGAAGCTAATACAGTGTTTCGCAAATCCTGCGACTATGATCACAAGCCGAGCCGCAGGCTTTAGCCTGCGCGATTCTTGAGGTGAAAGCGGGTTTTACATACGCGATTCTTGAGGTGAAAGCGGCTTTTCGTCCGCGAAATCGCGCAGGCTTTAGTACTACAGCGCCACTTGGCCCGTTGAGGCCAACGCGACCGCGTTTTCGGTATCAAGAATGCGGCCAACGCCTGCGGAAAAGCGCGAAGTGGCGCTGTAGTGTTAGCCTGCGCGATTCTTGAGGTGAAAGCGGGTTTTACATACGCGAAATCGCGCAGGCTAAAGCCTGCGGCTCAGGTAGTCATGAGACTTGTGAAACACGGTACTAGGCGAAAACGGGCTTAGGCTTCATCGTTGCCGATGAATGCTGGACGACCCTTTCGATGGAATTAAGGACCTGCCGATCGTAATCGCTGACGGAGTCGGCTCGCATTTCCCGGATAGCTGCAGCGGGCGAACGTGGTTCGCCGTTGGGCCGACTTTCGGTCAGATCGACGTAGGCCCTCACGGCACGTATGATCTGAGCTCCGGCCGGGACCTGCATGGTCCCGACACGATCCTCCTCCGCCAGCAAATCGCGGGCGGCGTCGTCCTGGGCCAGCAGCAGCGGCAGGGCGCCGTGGAGCACCGAACTCAACGATTGCGCCAGATCGGTCCCCATAAAGGTGCGCTTGGCCGCGTTTGACTTGGCCTCCAGCGAACTGACCGCCTTGTTGATCAGTGTCGTGGTGATTTCCACGTCGCCGAGGTCGTAAAGCAGTGCGCCGACGCGAATGTCGTCAATCTCCTTGTGGGGGAGTTTCATATCCTCTGCAACCCGTCGACTCAATTGGGCGACGCTTACGGACCGTGCCTCAGTCTTCGGGTTGGCGCTTTGCAGGTATTTGGACAGGACTTCGATGACCCCGACATAGGCGACCTCCAACTCAGACACCGTCGCGGCTCGTTCATCGCATAAGGTGCCAACCAAAATGGCGGTCAACCCCAGCACGGCCGCCCAGGCGGTCAGCGCCAGGCCCACAAGCAGGGGCGAGTCGTGCGCTGCGAAGCCGGTTGAATCAGAGGTCACGACGATGGTGACGGCCAGGGCGGAAAACAAGGCCAAGACGCCGGCGCTGTTTCGGCCCAGGTAGTATCCGCTGAGCACGATCGGCAGGAAGTACAAGTGCAGAGCAGCCATCTTGAATCCGCCCATTCTGTAGAGAAGGAAGGTTGTCCCCAGCGTCACGATAATGAGCATGATCTCGAAAACACGCCGTTCCTTCGTGAGCTTGACACTCATTTGATGGCTCCTTGTCGTTCGTGCCCCGGGAGTCTCCCGGGTCTTTGGTTGCTACACCGGTAGAGGAAGAGCGTCATCCGCGATGGCTGCCACAAGCGACAGCATCAGCGGAGGACACCGAGGATTCATCCGCCGTTTCCGGTACCGGCGGCAAACCAGGATCAACGAGATCGTGCGTCGTGTCGTCCGGATCGGCGAGCGCATGCCGCCGGGCGATTTCGGCGAATTCCTCCTCCAGAGTCAGCCACACCTCGACGAGATTCGGGTCGAGCCTCTTACCCGCCTGCGAGCGGATGATATCGACGCATCGGTCGTGGAGGATTGCGTCCTTATAGACTCGTCTGGTCGACAGCGCGTCGTACACGTCGGCGACGGCGACAATGCGAGCCGCCAATGGTATTTCTTCGCCGGAAAGGCGGTGCGGATAACCGTTTCCGTCCCAGCGCTCGTGATGGGCCATCGCGATTTCCCTGGCCATCTGAAGAAAGTTGGACCCGCCCAGGCGTTGCTCTATTTTCTGCAAACACTCGGCCCCGATTATGGGATGCTTCTGCATCGCCTCGCGTTCCTTATCGGTCAAGGGGCCGGGTTTGAGCAGAATCCTGTCTTCGACTCCGACCTTGCCGATGTCGTGCAGCGCCGAACTGATTCCGATAAGGCGGATGAACGCGGGCGTGACTTGCCGGGCGAACTTGGGGTGATCATGGAGTGCCGTGGCCAGCAGGGTGGAGTACTCAGACATTCGTTCCAGGTGGTCGCCGGTTTCCGGATCGCGGGAGTCGGTCAGTTTGGCCAGTCCGAAAATGACCGCATTGCGCGTCCGAACAAGGGACTGGATCTGACGCAGGGTCTCCGACGATGTACTCGCCTGCTTGGTGTCTATGTCGTCATGGAACCGGGCCATGATCAGGTACACGCCGATGCCCAGCAGAGCGCACGTCCACAGCAGTGTCACGGCGGAGATGCCGAACATCGAACTCAGGAGCGCCGCAACTCTCGCCTCTATGTCCGCGAGCGAATGGTAGACGATCACGTACGCCTGTCCCTCGCCAACAGGGTACGCCGATGCAATATACTCGCCGTCGGGCAGCGTTAGAGTTCCTCGGGACCCGGTCGTGACTCCCATTGACGTGGTGCTAATGGGTCTGAAGTCAATACGGTGCCCGGGTACCGGGGCCGAATCGGTGAGACCATCCGTCGCCGGGCCGCTTGACGCAGGGGTGACAAGGAAGTGCCAATCAGAATCGGCCAGAACCGCCCGACCCACCGAGGGGTGAACCGTGCCCAGAAGAGCCGCCACTTGCTGTTGCTCGCCCGACACAGGCTCCCCGGCGGCCGGAGCGATGTTACGAAGCTCGCCCCTCAGATCACGGGCCGTGGCCTCAAGATCGCGCCATATATCCTGTCGAAGCTCATCATTGGCCGAGGCAACCACGGAACGATTATGCATCCACAGGCCCACGGCCACGCAGACGGACTGGGCACCGATGACCACCAGACAGTTCTTCGCCCGCTTGCTCATTCGAGAGCCTTCCTGCGTCGACGCGAGTCGAATCACCGCGTTCTCGCAGTGGGTTGTGGGTACGGCGTGTGCCTGAATAAGACACCCCAATGCTCTCAAGGGGATCGGCTATTCCCATCTCGGAGTTGATTAAGGGCTCTGCGGATCGCGCGTGGGCATGGCGTCGCCGATGGTCGAACGGGGCATCAGAACAGCAAGCTCCAGCCGGCCAGAACAAGCAACACGACCAGAACGACCGGAAACAGCCAGGGAAAGCGGAAGTGGTACAGCCCGACGAGCTGGCGGAGATAGCGGACCTGCTGCGTGGCCGTCAGCTTGCTTTCACCCGCAGCGCGGGTCTGGAAGGTAATGGCGATTTCGCCCGGGCGGCGACAGCGGCATTTGACGTAGAGTTCCAGCGCGATCTTGTACCCGATGGGGTTGAGCCGCTTGGCCCGTTGCCAGGTGGATCGCCTCAGGGCGAAGAACCCGGCCATCGGGTCGCTCAGCGGCGTCAAGGGTCTTGCGAGCAACCCGGCCGTCCAACTGACCAGCCTTCGTATCGCGGGCCAGTCCTGCACGACTTCGCCACCCGCGCCGTATCGCGTCCCGATGACGAAATCACAATTATCGGCTTCGAGACGTTTGAGCATATCGGGGATGGCCTCGGGGGGGTGCTGGAGGTCGGCGTCGAGAACAAGGAACCGGTCAAAACGGGCGTGCGAGAACCCGGTGATGACGGCGCTGCTAAGCCCGCGCTGGTCGCGCCGCACGATGAGCCTGACCGGATACTCTTTGGCCAACTCGCCGGCCACTTCTTCCGTGCCGTCCTGCGAGTTGTCATCAATGATCAGCAGTTCCGCCTCGATCTTCGCCGCATCGAGGGCGGCAAAGACGCGCTGCGCCAGCGATCGCAGGTTAGCCGCCTCGCGAAACGTCGGCGTGATGATTGAGACGGGCGGCTGCCGTGGTGGCATGACGGAGATCATAACCGCGAACAGACCACCGGCAAGCGCAAGGCATCGAATTGACATGCAGTGACAGGCCCGGTACATACGCTGGGTCGCTGAAAGCAGCGTCATCGGCATCTTGGTCCGGCATTCCAATTCAAGGGCGGATTCTATACTTGTTCGAGACCATCGGCGCCAAGACGACCAAATCGATCACCAGCTTCGGGCGGTTCTGGGTGTTCGCCTGGCGAATGGTCGGGTGGCTGGCGCCCAGCCTGCTACGCTGGAGAACGTGGCGCCGCACCATGCCGTTGTTCTACGAGGTTGGCAACCGAACGCTGCCTGTGATCCTGATAACCGGAACCTTTGTCGGTCTGGTGCTGGCCGTGCAGAGCTACGATCAGTTGCGCGCCGCCGGGTTCGAGGAGCGCATGGGCGTGCTGCTGATGCTGACGCTGGTGCAGGAGCTGGGTCCGGTGCTGGCCGGGGTCATGCTGGCCGGGCGGGTCGGCGGGGCGCTGACCGCCGAACTGGGAACCATGCGGGTCACCGAGCAGATCGACGCCCTGCGGGTCATGGGGGTTGACCCGATCCGCCATCTGGTTGTCCCCCGTTTTCTCGCCTGCCTGCTGCTCACCCCGGTGCTGACCTTCTTTTGCGACGTGATGGGTTCGGTCGCCGGCTGGTTCATTGCTGTGGTCCTCAAGAACATCCCATCCGGGCCGTACTGGTACTACATCCAAGACGCCGTCGGCTGGTGGGACGTGATGGTCGGTGTCGTCAAGAGCCTGGTGTTCGGCGGGCTGATCGGGCTGATCTCGTGCTACAAGGGCTTCCACTGCCGGGCCGGGGCCGAGGGCGTGGGACGAGCGTGCACCGAGGCGTTCGTCGTCAGCTTTATCGTAATTCTGATGTCGGACTTCTTCATTGCGACGGCCAACGTCGGGTTGTACAAGGCGCTTTACGGTTTCAAGCCGTTGATTTGAGTTATCAGTTGTCAGTTATTCGCTGGACCGAGGCTTCTCTCTCGGTCCCCTCGACGTGGAGGAAGTCGGGTGCCAAGAGGCAATCCTCAGCACAGCGACAGAAGACGCCGAGAAGGGGGTCCCCGGCATAGCGATTGAGATGTGCTCCGTTTGGCGATTGCGTAGACGGCATGGTCGAAAACCCAAACAGCAACGATGAAGCGATCATACGCCTGGTGAACGTGCACAAACGTTTTGTACGTCTCGAGGTGCTCAGGGGCGTAGACCTGTTGCTGCGCCGCGGTGAGACGACCGTGGTCATCGGAGAAAGCGGGTCAGGCAAGAGCGTCCTGCTCAAGCACATCACCGGTCTACTACGTCCGGACCGGGGAGAGGTTTATTATCAAGGCAAACGCATCGACATGATGAGTGAGAAGGAACTGGTTGAAGCCCGAAAGAACTTCGGTTTCCTCTTCCAGCTCGGCGCGCTGTTCGATTCACTGAGCGTGGCCGAGAACGTCGCGTTCCCGGTGGTGGAACACACGCGCATGTCTCGCCGTCAGATTGAGGGGATCGTAAAGGCGAAGCTGGCAATGGTGGGCCTGGATGGGCTGCAAGACAAACGCAGCTCCGAACTATCGGGCGGGCAGAAAAAGCGGGTGGCTCTGGCGCGGGCGATCGCGATGGACGCCGAGGTGATCCTCTATGACGAGCCGACCACGGGCCTGGACCCGCCGCGAGCCGATGTCATCAACGAACTGATCATCAAACTCAAACACGAGCTCCAAACCACAGGTGTCGTCGTCACACACGACATGGCCAGTGCGTATAAGGTGGCGGACCGGATCATCATGCTGTATCGAGGGCGGTTTATTTTCGACGGGACTCCAGATCAAATACGTGCATCCGACGACCCGCGCGTCCGGCGGTTTATCGAGGGCCGGGCCAGCGAAGACGACATGCGCGGGCTGGAGGACGCAACCGAGGGCGACTCATGAAAGAAGGAACGCGAAACACGCTGCTTGGTCTTTTCATGATACTGGCGTTGTCGGCCCTGGGGGCTTTGGCGGTCATGATCGGCGAGACGCCCGCCTGGCTGGGTGGGGCGGAATGGGAGATGCGCATCGTGGGCGTGCGCCAGTTGAGCCCCATCGCCGAAGGCACCGAGGTTCACCTCAACGGCGTCAACATAGGACGCGTGGCCGGGCTCGATTTTGAGGACCGCAATCGACCCGCTCTGGGTGTCTACATCATCACCAGAATAAAGAGGAAATACAGCGTCCCGTCGAGGTCATTTGCCAAGATCTACAGCCCGATGCTGGGGGTGGGCCGAGGCAGAATCGACATTATCCCGCCCGATGCGCCGTGTCCCCCCTTGGCCGAGGATAGCGCGGTCATCGAGGGGCAAATGGCCAGCATGGTGCGTGAGGTGATCTCCGAAGAGATGATGACCTCGTTTCATCGCACGGTGGACCAGATCGGCAACTTCGCCGAGGCTCTGACGCCAGTAGCCAACGACCTGCACGATCTTATGGAGCTGCGCCGCATTGAGGACGTGGAGGTGCAGGAGGCAGCCGCCAATCTATCGACGGTGATCCAACGCTTTGACGCCACGCTCACGAACTTCAACAAGCTCATCGGAGACGAGGAAGCTCAGGCGAATGTCAAGGCCGTCGCGGCGAACCTCCGTGAGGCCAGTGAGCGATTCATGGAACTCGCCGAGCATCTGAAGGACGAAAGCGGGCGCCTGTCCGAGAACCTCAACCAGAAGCTGGACGACACCGACAAGCGCATTGAGACGTTTCTTGCGGCTGCCGTGCCGGTCCTGGAGAACCTCGACGAGACTAGCGGGCACCTAGAGCGCGCCGCCGGCGACATCGCCGAGGGGCGAGGCACGCTCGGGCTGATGCTGCGTGACGACCGGCTCTACGAGTCGCTCGTTGAGTCGTCCGAGCGGGTCAATTTGCTGATCGCCACGCTGCAACCCCTGGCGGAGAAAATCGCCGGCCAGGAACGCATCCCGATCAATGTGGACACGGCGGTCGGAAATGTCAAACGGGATGTTCCGCTTACTGATGAATGAGTTGAGCGGACTCCGCCCGCCGCTGGCATTAAGGCGTGCAGGGCACGCCCTACCAGACTTACTGATGAATGATAGCCCGGCGTTGTCTACAAGGACGCGACGCCGTTGCTTCGCGACCCACCTCGAACCGGTCACGAAAAAGGGGTCAGGTTGATTTATTTAAGAGCATCAGCGTGCATGGCACGTCCTACACACTGAGCCGCAGGCTTTAGCTTGCGCGATGCTTGAAGTAAATAAATCAACCTGACCCCTTTTTCCTTTTTCTTTTGCGAAACGCTGTACTGGACGAGTCGTTGCGGCAGCGCATCTGTGATGGAAACGCGGCGGTCACTTTGGGGCGCTACATCGCGGGCCCAATGCCGGCAATGGTGTTACGGGCGGTCGGGCGGTTCGCGGGCCGGGACGGTTGCTCTTCGTGGGCGGCTTGCTTGCTTCCGCACGTGGGGCGGCCTCTTCCACCAGCCGATCCTGCCGCCACCAGTGATCGACGATATCATCAACGTCGTTGTTCGGCACGTTCAACGACCACAACTTGAAGAAATCGACGTTGCCGCTTTGCGGCGTGCGCGCCGGCAGATCTATCAGGGTGCGCAGCGGCATGAGCACCGCGTCGCCGATGACGAATCCCTCGCCCGGTCTCAGAAGAGGCAACATGTTGATCAAGTTGGCGAAATGATCGCTCACAACCTTAGCGATGTAAGCCTGATCTTCCGGATTGCTCAGGCGCAGGGCCAACATGTTGTTGCACTGGGCCAGCACGGTTTCAGACAGTTCGGAAGGCCTTTGCGATACAACCATCGCGCTGACGCCGTACTTGCGCCCCTCCTTGGCCACCCTTTCGACGGCCTTTTTGGCGAAGCACCGAGGCGGCTCGACACGCGGGATGTAGTTGTGGGCCTCCTCGAGGACCAGAAGGATCGGGTGGCGGCGGTCGGCCGGCGTCCAAAAGTTCAGCTCGAACAGAAGCCGCGTCAGGACCGCAACCGTGATGTCCACGATTTCAAATGGAATGCCCGATAAGTCCACGATAGTCAGATTGCTGCGTGGGGTCACGCGGCCGGTCATCAGCTTGATGAGGTGATTGAGGACGTTGGACATCTGCCCGGCGGTGTTGCCGGTCTCCAACTGATCTCGAAAGAACCGTGAGTTCTTGGCGTGCTCCACGGGTCGCAGCAGGAACTCGAAGCGGCGATCATTGAGCCTGGTATCGATCTTGTCGATCAGGCCTATCAGCTTTGAGTGGTACAGCGGATGCGGCGTCTCGCCCTCCGGGTTTCCCCGGTTGAACTGGCACCGCTGCCGACGCAGGAGTTCGTGTTGCTCATGCGGTTCGAGCGACCGCAACGCGAGCTGGGCGAAGGCCAGGTGCTCGTCGTTGAGCACAAAGCGGGCTTCGTTGAGGTTCTGGGCATAGTCGTGCAGGCGTTCAAGTGAAAAGTAGATCGGCGTGTCGATCGTCAAAGCGCGGGTCAACCCGAGGTCCTTGGCCGCGTCCTGCTTGAACTCCAAAAGGGCCGATCGCAGGAACGAAATCTGGCTGGCCACGTGCATCGGGTTCGATTCATCCACGAATAAGGCCTCAAGTTCCTCGTAGCGCAACAGCCAATACGGAAGCACCAGGTCGTTCACGCCCAGATATGTGATATTGGCGTCGATTTGTCCATCATCGTCGCTGAACGCGGCCCGGTATTCGCCGTGCATGTCGAACAGCACGACCTGGGACTGGGGAAGATCGAGCACCTCCTGGAGGATCTTGGCTGTGGCGCAGCTTTTTCCGGACCCGCTGTTGCCCACGATCGCGGCGTGTTTGGTGAAAAAGTCCGACCCGGCAACATTGACGTCGAACTCCGTGTTCAGAGCGAACTGTCCCAGACGAAACGTTGACGGATAGCCGCCGGAGGCCTCCAGCTCGTCGAATCCGCCGAAGATCATCTTGAAGTCGTCGTGGGTGGCCACGCGCGCCTCGTCGCCGATCAGCGGATAGGCGTTCACGCCGCGGGCGAAGCGCGAACCGTGAAGCTCGCCCAGCAATTGGACGTGCATGATCAGGTGAGGCTGCCCGTCGGCCCCGGCGGCGCTCTCACCGACGGTGCCGGTCCCGGTGACGAAGCCGACCAGGATTCGGGTCCTCCCCTGGATGGTGACGTATGATCCGAGACGCCCAACGGCATAGCAACGCCCGTTGTGCGTGAGCCTGCGTCTACACCCCGTGGACAGAGCGACGTCTACCTGGCCGCTGGTGATCCCGATCACATTGCCGATTTTGAGTGGATTCATTCGGGTCGTGCTCCGGTGTTCCGTGTGTTCGATGGACGTATCAGGCTTGAGGCGGTCAAAAGCTGTGGGAACACAGTCTTAAGTGTCGCATACAGCGGCGTGGCGTGTCGGGTGACTGACGGGCAAGATCGGGTATTCGGGAAGTTATGGGTGAGCGTTACGGTTGTGGTTGGTGGAGCGGGGTTTCAGTTTCACTTTGCTTAGCGGTGCTGAAGCGGATATCCACAGGCAAAGAATATCTCTGCCTTCCCACGCATGCCGTTGCTTGACGCTCATTGCGGAAGTTATCGCTCGTTGCGCGATTCGTCGCGGATCATCCAATCTGTGGAAAAACTGTGGATAAGGGGTTGCCAAATAGGGATGAGTGATGATATACTAAGTAAGAATAGCAAAAGGACAGCAAATGCTGTTCGCGCGAGGTGCTTTTGTCCCCGCGCACCAGACTGCGTCGAGGTTGGGGTGGGTCTTGGCGGCGCAGTTGGAGGGGCACTTGACCAGGACACACCTGCGAGGTTTTGCCGTCCCCGGTGATGCCTCTCCAGCGCGATGAAACTCGCCTTTGATCCGGCGTTTTAGGCTGCTATAATACTAAGTGTGGGCGCGTCAGGCACAATGGAGAAGCCGACGACGCACCGCACAGTACGTACAATCTAGCTTCCACTCGCTGCGGCACCCTTTGACCGCGCCAAAACTATACGGGGTGCCGCACGCCTTTTTTACCGATACGAGCCGCAGGCTTTAACCTGCGCGATTCCGAGGATGAAAAACCCGCTTCAATCGAGATTGTAGCATCATTACAGAGCCCCGCGCCGGGGGGTCGGGATAGAACTCGGGCGCGTGCACCTGTAGGTGGAGGGTTTCCAGCCCCGCCCTTTCGGTTGCGGGGTGGGTTCACAGTTCCACCATGAGCCACGTTTCCCGAGGCCCCCCTACGAT
>Ga0114922_10000153_pt1 | contig 63857 bp, 59 predicted proteins | sample AartaG_FD_100975 | JGI IMG/M metagenome (GOLD analysis project Ga0114922, IMG submission 100975) | Deep subsurface microbial communities from Aarhus Bay to uncover new lineages of life (NeLLi) - Aarhus_00045 metaG | ecosystem: Environmental > Aquatic > Marine > Oceanic > Sediment | place...
TCCTATAAATTCCTTTAGGTCAGAATCATTAAACTGATTTAAAAAGGGAATTTTTGAAAATTCTAACCAAATTTCGATAACATCTGTATTAGTTTCTCTTAATCTATGAAAGATTTCAATAAAAAATTGCTTTAATAAATTCTCAGTGAAGCCTTTCATTATTTTTAATAAGGAAATTTAGTAAAATAAAACATGGAGAGTAAGAAAATTTTTAAATTTAATCAGTTAATAATTTTTTTTTTAAGGTTTAGAGATATTATTAATCTATGGACTTATTACCAAAAGTATTTAGGACTGAAGGGAATATTGCAGAATTTGATCCATCCAAAATTTTTGAAAGTATTTTAAAAGAAACAGGAATGAGTGAAAAAGATACTAAATATATAACAGAATTAGTAGTTAGAAGAATAATAAGCTCAGGTATTAAATTTCTTTCTGGACCTCATATAAGAGAAATTGTTTGTTCAATTCTTTCAGAACAACATTTTGAAAATGAGCGTAAATTATATACAAGAATAGGAATGCCGTTAATGGATTACGAAAAAATTCTTGAAAAAGATCCAAGCGATAAACCGCATGAACGTATAAATCCAGAAAAAATACAACGTTGGGCTGCAAATCAAATAGCTGAAGAATATGCCCATTTAAGAATATTAAAAAATGAGGAATCAAAAGCGCATCTTGCTGGTGATATCCATATTAATGGTTTAAATTATTTTGTTCTAAGACCATTCAGTCAAATATGGGATCCTCGACTTATTCTAAAACATGGACTTCCCTCAATGAAAAACTTGAAGGGATATTATAAGCATAATCCTGCAAAAAATCTAAATTCTGCCTTGTATCAATTAACTAAATGGTTGGAAATGATACAAGATGAATTTTATGGGAATCAAAGTTTTAATTTTATCAGTACTTTCTTAGCACCATATTTAGATGATTTATCTGAAGAAGAAATAATTAAAGAAATTCAGAGTTTTATTTACGAAAACAATCTATTGCCTCTTACAATCGGACGAAAAGCTCCCCAAATATCGATTTTTTCATCAATTTCTGTTTTCAAAGAACTATTAGATATTCCAGCAATAGTCCCGGGTGGAAAAATCAAAAATGTGTATGGAAATTATCATAACCAATGTAATCAGTTGTTTAAAGCTTTATTACTAGTTTTTAAAGAGATATCTCAGAAATATCCCCTTCTTTCATTACCAAAACATTACATATTATTAGATTATAAATTTATGAATTTGATTGAAAATATTTACCCTAAATTCTGGGACGAAAATGAGTTGATAAACTCCTCTTATTTTTTGAAATTTCATCCCAATTCCTATAGATTTAAAAATTTAGAATTTTTGGTAAGCGAAAAATATCACAATTATGGTATACTTCAAAATATTAGCTTAAATTTACCCAGATATGCGTTTACCACGAAAGATGAAGATAGATTTTTGGCATTATTAAGATCAAAGTTAGATTTATGCTCAAATATTTTGTTAAAAAAATATGATATAATAAAGAAAAGAATCCATTCAAACCATTTACCACTTTGTGGCACTGTTATTAATGGAGAAACGATATTTAAATTAGAAAATCAAGGTTTATCAATTAGTTTAGTAGGGCTAAATGAAGCAATTAGATATTTGACTAATTACGATCTCCATGAAAACTTAAAAACAATTGAATTCGGTAAGAAAATCTTAACTGAAATAAATCAATTATGTTCAGAATTATCTGAAGAATATGATAAAATATTTTTATTAAGTGAAAATCTTTCAGAAAAAGCTATAAATAGATTTACTCAATTAGATTTAAAACAATTTCCAAAGGAAGTAAGATTTGTTTCCAATAATAAAAACTATACTAATTCTGTTCATTTCCGTGAAGATGCGGATATAGATTTATTAGATAGAGTGAAAATTCAAGAAGATTTTCATAAACTCATTCATAAAGGGGCAATTACCTATATCTCCTTAAAAGACTTAAAAAGAAGCGAATTAAAAATTAAAGATTTCTTAACAAAAATTGCTAAGGAATCAAGGATATCAAATTTAAAATTTCATGCTTAAATAAATTAAATAGTTTAGTAAAAAAAGTATTTAATAAGAATAACTTTTTTGATAATAGTAAAGTAATATTAGGATTTTATAATATTTTAAAATTAAAAACCTAATGAACTATAATAAAGTAAGAATTTCCTAAAAAATAAATGGGGATCATTTGACAAAAACTAAAGAAAAGCAAAAGAAACAGAAGCCGACAAAACAAGAAGTTCCAGATACCAAATTAAATATTATTAACGCAGTGGTTTTGAGCATATTCGATGAAAATGGACCAACACCGAAAATTTTTTGGCCTGATGATTTAGATGAACAAGCTGGGCTTTTAATTGCTATGAAAACTATTAGTTTATTAATGGGTGATGCAACATATCAAGATGGAATAGGAACAGAAGGAGTTAACTATTTTGGAATACTTCCCTTCCCTGATTTAAAATTAAATGGATTAACTTATTTTTTCTTAATACCTGATGATAATGCTCGGGGTAAAGCTTTAGCGGCAACAATAACAGTTTTAATTGATGAAAAGAATAAAGTATTCTTCTATGAAAATATGAAGTATTTAAGAGTTATAATGGATAAAGCGGCTACTCAAATTCAATTCAATAAAGACCGTGATGAACGAGAAATAATTATAGATGAGTTAAGAGAAGAGCTCGTCGAATTCACCAAAGAATTAAAAGATCCCTTTTCCACGAAACGACAATTGAAAATATTACTAACTGGATTAGATAAAGCAGGAAAAACGAGTTTTATGCTAGGGATAAACAGGAAATATTCTGAAATTATAAAATCCATGCCAACTAAAGGTGTTGAAAGGACAGAGGAAAACATATTTGACGAGCAAAATTCCCAAATTTCTTTGTGGGACCTTGGAGGTCAAGAAAAATATAGAGAAAGATATCTCGAACAAAGTGAAGTTTATTTATACAATATTGATTTAATGTTTTTTTTCATTGATATTCAAGACGTAGATAGGATCGAGAAGGCACTTAGTTTATTTAGAAAGATTTTAAATATATTGATTGAATTTGATGAATTTCCCCCAATTGTTGTTTGTCTTAATAAATTTGATCCAGATCTTAAAGGTTCTAAAGAAATTTTTAAGAATTTAGAAGTAATAGCAGATGCGATTAAGGAAAATTCTGAGAGATTTTTTATTAAGATTTTCCAAACAACAATTTTTGATCATTGGAGTCTTATTTCAGCATATTCTTTTGGTCTATCTCAATTAAGCCCTAATCGTGAATTATTTAGGAATCAATTGAAAAAATTTGCTAAAAAAACTAATTCAGATGCAATATTACTACTTAACGAGAATGGTTTAATATTATCAAATTTTTCTAAAACTGATATCTCTGGAAAGTTATTTGAGATAATTGCCCCGTACTACAAAAATCTTTATAAAACATTCGAAGAATTTAAATTACTGGAACAGGATTTTATAGTATCTTCCGGAATCGCTGATGAGTCTAAAAAAGTGATTTTCAAAAAAATTACTGTTGAAAAGTACAATTTATATCTCCTTCTATTCTTAGAAAAGTCTTTAGAAATTGAGAAAATTGAAAAAAATTTACCTGAGTTTTCAAAAAATCTCATTGAATTAATTCATACATACATTTAAAAAAAAGAAAAAAATTTTATTTATTGTTGTATGGAATTAATTTTTTCCCTCCTCTACGTCGCAATAAAAACATCAGAGTTATTACAGCGAGCAATCCTACTATTGTAAAGATAATAAAATAAATTTGTAGATCAGATGAAGGTCTAAGATTTGTTTCAAGAACGGTTACCTCAATCGAATACTGAAAATCATAAGCAGTATGATCACTACATATAGGAGAAGGGTTAATTGGAAATTCAGAAATATAGTTATATCCTGGTGATGCACCTGGTAGGAAAAACCATGCGCCAACATTTAAATTAAATCTTAGAAAATCTATTCCATTAAAATATCCTTCTTTCCATGTTGGGTCACATACTATCCATCCAATATCTGGGATATAATATTCAACCCACGCGTGACCTAAAATTTTATTTGTATAAGAAACGGTTTGAGATGACCCATCATAATTTAGATCAAAAAAATATTTATTACCAACTGCGGGGCGATGAGAAGGCTTGTTAGTAATTACAAATCCTGTTACTTTTCTTGCGGGAATGCTCTGAATTCTTAAGAGAGTAATCATTAAATCTGAAATATCTGAACAATCACCTTTTCGTTGATTATACGCCTCATATGCACCAATTTCCTGACTTTGCTCCTCATAACCAATATTTGATGCAATCCAATTGAATATCAACCTTGCTTTATCAACAGGGTTAATTAAAGATCCCACAATACTGTTTGAGAGTGCAATTAAATCTGGATTGCTGCAATTATAAAATATCTCAGTCACGTTGTATAAAGAATGAATTTCATCACCAGGATTATAAGTCCCAATATCTCCATCATTAATCTCAGTAAAATAGATGTCATTAAGAGTAATATTATAATTGTAATTTAACGTTATTTTCTGAGAAGTACTTAATGTCGAATTAAATAAATCATAAGTATTATTGAATTTATCTACAAATCCTTCTTCAATCTCATCCACATCCCATCTACTGATATTACTCTCAAAACTCTCAAGTTTTTGGTAGGGAGGGCAGTATGGGGTTAGTGTTGAATTAGGCTGTCGGTCATTTAATCTAGCTACTTTGAAAATATATTTCTGAGATCCACTTTCAGTATGAGTTAGAGTATAATTCATTTCTACTTGATATGATACATTTTGGGAAATAATATAATTAGAAACACCATAATCAGGAGCAGAAAGTTGAGGACATGCAGTAGTTGTATTAGAAGTTGTTAATAAAGATATCCCTATTGAATTTATTGATGGAAAAATAATTAAGTACAAAAACACGAAAATTAATTTAGGTTTCATATTAAAATCATAGAACTTAGATATATTTTATATTAGAAATAATAATATCTATTTTTAATTTTAACCATTAAAAAAATGTAAAATAAGAATAAAAGAGTGAATTTTTATATTTTTAATATAAGAAAAAAAACCTAATTTTATTGAGTTTTGATTTATAAGATATATTTAATTGATGCTGATAATGGTATATCGCTTGTCGAATCCACCTTTAAAGAATTAAAGAAAGTTCAAGATGACATAATAACGGGATTTTTTAATGCGATTAATTTAACAATTGACGTAATTCAAGAAGCTATGGTAAAAGGGAGAAGAGTAAATGAAATGGATAGGGTTCTTCAATCCGAGGATTCAATTATTTTTATTTATTACCACCCATTATCAAGAATTTTATTTTGTTCAATTTCAGATGCAGATGATGATTCTGAAAAAATCGAAGATGTAGTTCATAAAATAGCAAATCGATTTTGGAAAAAACACCAATCTGATTTAAAGAATTTCAGAACAACAACTGATAAAAGTAGATTCCAAACCTTAATTGTTGATATAGAAAATCTTACTATTGGAGGACGTATAGCAGAGGTTTTTCCGAAATTATTGATTGTTAAGGGAGTATTAGAAAAAGTACTTTCTATGGGAATGATTGATAATTTTGATTTACAGGTAGCTTTACAATGCACTGGGAGAAATTCTCCCCTGAAGATTTCAAGGATTTTAAATAAAAAGCAATCAGAGATAATTCCCATTTTACAAAAACTAGAGCAACTTGAAATTATAAATATATGAAAACTATCTTATAAAGAAGATATCCTACTTATTTTTAAATAGAAAAAAATAAAAGTTTTAAAGTTTTATCAAAATTGCAAGTTAAAATTTAGATGATTATATCATGCAGATTAAACAAAAACTCATCGCTGTAGTAAAGAGTCCCTCTAAAAATGCTTATTTAAGGGAGGGTAACGGGTTTTCTTTAAGTGAAATTAAACAAGCTGGTAAATCGATTCAATTATTAGAGGATTTGAATGTTAAAATTGATTATTTTAGAAAATCTGTTTATCCAGAAAACATTGAAAAACTAAAATCAATTGAAATTCCAAAGAAGAAAGGAAAAAAGAGAGAATCATTTGTCAAAAAAGAGAAAAAGAAAACACCATTTAAACCTAAAACAGAAAAACCAAAAGTAAAAAAACCAGTAAAACCTAAAGCTCCTCCTGCAAAAGCACCTCCAAAGCCTAAAAAGAAAGAAAAGGTAAAACCTATTAAAGTAGAAAAAATACGAAAAGTACCAATTAAACCCACTGCTAGACCTTTAACTGAATTATCTGGATTGGGGGCTACAACTGCAAAAAAGTTTATTGAGCTCGGTGTTACTAGCGTAGAAGACTTAGTTAAAGAAAAACCTGATGAATTATCTACACTAATTAAAGGCGTCTCCGTAGAAAGACTTATAAAATGGATTGAAGAAGGAAAAGAGCTACTAAAATAATTTATTACTTTTTTATATTACATTATTATCTTAATAAAAATTCTGGGGTTTCAATCATCTATTACAGAAATTTTATAAATTTTAAATTTATTTTAGAAATAATTTTAATTTTTAAATTAAAGAAAGATATACGGGAAAGATATGGAATATAATTATTTTGTATATAATAAACCAGAATGCGGAGTTACAATTAACAAAATGCCAAAGTGGTTTCAAGAAATTGAATATGAAGGTGATGAGAATCAAGGTTTTATTATCTTACATTCTCAAATCGAATATGATGAGATTTGGGGTCCGGAATCTAAAATGGAGATAAATTGGGAGAAAAAAGATCGAATAAATCTTTTTTATTATAAAGAAGTTCAAAATTCAATAGATGTTTACAACGCAATTGGTCTTGTTGTCACAGAAAAAAATAGAGACTGGTTATTGAGTCATGAAATTACATTTTGGTTTGGCCATCGAAATAAAATGATTAGAAAAAGATTTTATCATGAAAGAGGAATACATTGTATTTTTTACTGTGATGTTAGTGAGAGACTTTTTAATATTCATACATCAGTGATCGGGGATAAATATGAAAGTTTTAAACCTTATATATTGAATTCTTATAATTCAGTAGTGTGTCATGGGTCTTAGGATTTTCGAACAAAAACAAAAAAGTTATCTTTGTTAGTAGGTCCACCCGTTATCTTAAACTCTATGATCTTAAAGATTCTCATTAGTTTTTTAAGCTCATGTTTAGAAAAAAAATGATAAAATCGATCATAAGCTTTATTTTCTTTTGAAAGTGTCCAAGGGACATATTTATCTCCAAATTCTTCTAAACCTATCATTTTTTGTTGGTTCTTATAATCTAAATAAAAATTTCTCTTAATCCATTCCCATAGAAAATAATCTCTAAATTTTTTTTGCCATTTACGCCATACTGTCAGGATCAATTTACCTTTTTCTTCTAATGATTCATGCATTTGAAATAATGCACTTTTTCTCTCAGATTTTTTCTCTATATGGTGTATTGTAGCAATTGAGAAGATTACATTTATTGAATTTTCTCTAATAGGAAGATTAGCAATATCACTATGAATAAGCTGAAAAAACTTTGATTCATAAGAAGAAAATTGATCAACATTTTTTAAATCTGAATTTGCGATCTTTAGTAATTTAAGAGAGATATCGATCCCTATTAATTTACTTGGAGGATTATTCATTGTCTTAAAATTTCTGCCATTAGCACACCCTAGATCTAAAATTATTCCTTCAAAGCAATATCCTTTATTTTTCAAAAAGTCTAAGAAAAACTCAAGTGGCCGCCATGGCTTTTTTCGTTTTGAATGATAATCTTTTGCAATGTTATTAAAACATGAACCCTCCATAAAATAGATGCTCACGATATTTCTTTTAAAATATAAATGATAATATGATAATATTGATATATAATTTTCAATATATATTATTGAATGAAATAAGAATATTGAGACATGAAAGAAATTACTGATATTCTATCTGTTTTTTTTAATATATTTAGGAACGATATCCTCGAATACTATCAGAAAAGTTATTCTTACTTAAAAGATCTTATTGTATATAAAAAAATAGATTTGAATAAACAAATTGAAACTGAGAATGAAAAGCAGATAACAAATACTCTCGAAAAAATGTTAAAAGCCATCAAAACTGGTTTAAATACAATTGGTATACCAATAAAACAGTTAAACGAAAATCAAAAAAAGTTTTTGGACACTCTTAGTAAAGAAAGAGCTGTAATCTATGATTATAATTCCTATTTTGAGATATATTTGCAAAATTATGTAAATATTTTGTTATTCGAAATTTTAATCGAGTATCTACTCAATATTGATGAAAAAAAATTAGAGAATATAAATTTATTTGATCTATTACCCCCATATTTTATTTCAAAATTAAATGAATTTAAGAGGAGTCATTTTGGCAATATAGACATTGTTGAAATGTTTAAACAACAAAATTATAAAAATTATATTAATTTCAGAGATTTAACAATAGTTAAACCTAAGAAGATTTCAGAAGATACTATATTAGATCAATTAAGAGAAGCAAAAGAGGGTTTTATAGAAACACTTAAAATTCCTAAGAAAGAAGTATTAAGACAATCAACTGAAATAATAAAAGAAGAGATAAATTTAAAAAAAAAAAATTCTCAAATTAAAGTTAGCAGACCCATTCCCCAAATGGAACACGATTTAAGTATTGTGTTGAATACTAACACATCCCTGGATTATTTTGGAAACTGTACACCAATACATCCTGAAATAATTAATAAATTTAATATTGATAAATTAAGTCTTATAAATTCAAAAATAGTAAATCGGGATTATTTTGATTTAGAGAGTTTATTTTATTATGTCTCTATTCTTAAAATGCTAAATCTTGAATTCCCCTTTAGCCATACGGAAATTCTAGAAATAATGAAGAACTTTATAAATAGATGGGTATTTAGTTCTTCAATAGATAATATACCAGATTCAATCAATAATTTTTATGGTCTTGCAATTTTTTCAGAATTGGACTTGCTAAATAAAATAAATATTATCGATCTTCAAGAAATTGAAAATTTTATTATAGCAGATTTAGAGAAGTTCATTCCTGAAAAATTAGAATTAAATCTGTATTCTCTTTTATGTATAAAATTAATAATAAAAATGCAAAAAAAATTATTAGAGAGAAAATTAAATCTGGAATCAATATCTGATTTAAAGTTATTAGGGATGGTAAATTTAAAGCCTACTTTAGATATTTTTAATCATTTATCATCATTAAAGTTATTAGGGAAAGAAGAAAATATCAATAATTTGAAAATAACATATGCTTATGAGATAAAGAAATTGATTATTTCAAATGGGTCTATTGGTGATTTAGTTACCGAATCAGCAAGAGCGTTGCTGATTTTTGATTTACTTAATTTAAAAGAAGCTGAACCAGAGTTATGCAACAATTTATTCAATTTTATATTAACTAAGACAAGTTTCTTTATTACAGAAAATCTTGATACAAAATTTAATTGGCGTAGTGATAAATTAGGTTTTAAAATAGAATTGCAAATGCTATATTGGGCATTATTAGCTAGTTCTGTATATACTCCTAGGAGTAATTAGACTAAATGTATTTTCTAATAATTAAAATTTTAAATTTGGATAAAAATTGACTAATTTTAAATGAAAAAGAAATGTGAATATTAAGAATCATCTAATTTAAAAATTGTAAGAAGAAATTTCTTAACCGTCGAGATAATCTTCCCTTTTTTGACCATATCATTCCATTCTTCTATTACTTTATAATTCCTTTCTAATTCTTCTAAAGTTTTTTCACCAAAAATTATCCATTTTTCATAGTTTATCAGAGGGGCTTCATCACTAATGCCAGGACAATATTGCTTTCCCTTTTCAGTATAGATTATTTCTATTTTTTTCCTATTTTCTTTATTCTTCTCATCTAATAATCTAAATGAAAAGGGGAATGTTCGACAAAACATCGGCCTCAATTTATAAATTAAACATTTTTTCTTTATTGAATTGTAGAAATAACATCCTCCTAAGCTGTTTTTACGAAGAGCCACAAACGCTAAACCTTTTTCTGTTTCTATAGGAGTAATGACCATTCTTTTTGTATCTTCATTAGTAATTTTTTTTTCATAAATATAAAATCCTAGTAGATTAAGTACTTCCTTAAGATCTAATTTCAAACCATTCTTAATTCTTAATATATCTATATATGTTAGATTCACTAATGTATCTTTATCAGTACAGCAATTGCCACACCTAGTACACACAAATCTTAAATTCTTCAAATTATTCATTGGAAAAATAAAAGAAAAAAAAAGGATATTTTTTAAGGAACTTAATTACTTAATGGTATAATTATTTTTTGTTTGATTAAATTTTCAATTGCTTCAATAATTAGATCTTTATTTTCTTCATGGACTAATTCAACAATATGATTTATATCCGTAATCAAATTATCTTTCGACATTGATTGGAGAACATTAACTACTCGCATTTCCATCTTTGTTAATTTTTTTTCTTTTTTCATTGTAATGATGTTAATATCACCCGATAGTCTAAAGGACTCTTTGTAATAGAGATCAAAATATTCATTTATTATCTGGGGAACAATTATTTCAAAATCATCAAGAGCACCATCCCAGTTTTCTAATTCTGCAGAAAGCTTCAGATTAAGAGCTAAAACAAGATTTGATAATTCACTTTTTAATCTTTCTGAAGATCTTTCCTTTAGAATAAAAACTACTCTTATATCTTCAATATCTGCAATTAAGCAATAGAATTGTTTAAAGTTCAATTCAATCATTTTCTGAACCCCATAACTTTTTTCGGCTTGACTAGTCTCTGACTTTGTTATCTCCTTTTCAGCAAATTCTTCACCAATCATTGTAATTGCCTGAATAAATCCGGCGAAAAGTTCTTTTTTATGTTTTTCAAGAATAGAATAACTTTTTGAATATATGGGTATACCACTAAGTCTATGAATGACTACAATTGCTTGGATGTTTTTAAGATCTTTAAATCTCTGAGTTTTCGCTAATAATTCCGCTTCCTTTTTCCTTTTTCTAGGTAATAGTATGTATGATCTTAAGCTTAAAGCGGCAAATATGGCACCTACGGCTATAGATGCAAATAATATTGCCCATAGCCATATGTTTGGTCCTTCTGGAATTGTGGGAGGGTCTATTATCTCAAATTGATATATATGAATTTGAGACTGATAACCTATTGCTGTAAATTCAAAGACTAATCGATATACACCTGTTTGATTATAAAATTCAGTACTAAACTCAATAGCATAGATTCCTTCAGATAGATCTCGTATTGTATAATCATCAGAATTGGTAATATTAACTACAACCTGAGCATTAGGAATTCCTTCATCATCGAATTCTGAATAATAAAAAAATCGTATTGTACTATTTTCATGAATTACTATTTCTGAATCCGATTCTAGCCTTTGCAAATTAGTATTTTCTCCTAAGTTTATAAATAGAGTTAAATTACTATTGATAAAACCTATTTTGATTGAATGAATTATAATATTATACAATCCATAACCTCCTAAATCAGAAGTATCGAGTATACCTTCATAGATTCCTAAAGCAGCGTCAACTAAATAATTTGTTTCTCCAGTCCAATTATATGAGATTATCGCATTTGGGATAGATTGACCAGTTTCAGCATCTCTTAAATAAACTCTTAATGGAATTATATCACCAACAGTAGCCCCTGTCTGATTATCTAATTTTGCGTCATCTGGCTTTAAAATTGCCAAATAACTATCATGAACTACAATAAAATTAGATTTTAAGCCACCAATTGCGGTGCCATTGCTCCAAAATAGAGTATAATTATATATACCTCCCACTGAATTTTCTGATGTAAGTGTTATATCTGAAAAAATAACTGTTCCATTTGAATATGGTGTTTTGGATTCTTGAAACCAAATAGTTCCATTAGGGAAATACATTGTTAAATTAACATTAGTCATATCTAAATTTGCAGGAACTTCATTTGAATAATTTATTTGCGTTTTAATTTTTGTAGTATCTCCAGTTCTAAATGAAGTTTCTACCCATTCTCCATCTTTAAACATTTTTGTATTATTGTCATCGATATAATTTGGAGATGTAGCCCTAAATGTCCACCATCCAGGAAAGATGGCATTCGTCTTATTTATTCTTAAATAAGAATCACCAACATCACCTCCTTCAAAACTAATTGATTGGAATGTAGGATCTAAAACAGAGATGAGCCTCCAGTTAATTGGTTTGCTTACTTCAAATTCAAAGTCAGAATATTGAGAAGGCATATAAAAATTATGAGTAAATTCCCAGTATACTGAACCATTTTTTAAAATTTGATAAGATACACCTTCTTGTGTTGTTTGCCCTACTTTTGAAGTAGTCTCATGATATCCATAAATTATTGTGTCTAATTCAAAATTAAGAGAAGGAGATGCCGTTTGCACTGTTAAAATTACTGGATTTGTGTCCCAAGATTCTGTAAAATTTTGATGAGAGATACCCCAATAATTGTCATCAATAAGACTTTCCCCATTTATAGTAAGATCAATATCACTTTGAGTTGAATTACACAGAGTAGTTAGAACTAATGAAATGTTATCAAACCAAAAAATTTGTTGAAATCTGTCATCAAAACCTGAATATGATACTGAAGCACCACTCATAATCCCTACAGATATATTAAATTCAGAAATATCTTGGATTTCATTAAAAATTGCTGACGTATTACTCCATAGCTCAATATGAATCTTTCCAGTACTATGCCAAATATTTCTTCCCACATCAACTATATCTCCTAGACCTTTAGAATAAATCCTTTTATTATTTATTTCACAATAAATAAAATTCTCATTAGAATCCATCGCATAATCTGCATAATAATCAAAACTAATGTAAGCATCGGTAACAGATCCTCTTGGTATTGTTATATTTTGATATATCTCAGCATAATCATCTTCATAGTATGTAGCACCCATAGCTCCATCCCTAAATGGATTTCCTATTAAGGTGACATACATAGCTGTATTGTTATTAACTTCACCAGGACCAAAATTTCCTCCAAAATTTCCTACTAAAGATCTGTTATTATATCCCCAAGAACTTTTATAGTTAAAATAATTAGTACTCGCATTATAATATTCATAAAAATCAATATCATAGCCATACCATTGAATAGTACCATCTGAATTAATTGTAATTTTAAATGTATCCCCTGTCATCCAGGGTGTAAAGAAATCTGTAGCCATTCCTGTAAAAGTAAAATCAAGATTATTATTATCATCGTAAACACAAAGTAAATCCCAATCCCTCTCAATTTCTATTCTCGAAAAGTGTAATCTCATTGCGCTGGCGCCACTTTTACTTATTGTGCTATGAATATTGGAAGGATTACTAGGATCATTATCCAAACTATCACTATAATTATGATCAGGAAATCCAGGTGGATCGTTATTTTGAAAGGAAGTATAGTTTCTAAAAGGAATATCTAATTCATAATAATCATTATTCTGAACCCATTCTCTTGTATCTTGTATATCTCTTATGTTTGTTTGTATTTTTGAAGCTTTCCATTCGTGAATATCATCCAAATAATAATTTAAATTCGTTTCCGCTTGATTTGATACTGAAATTTCTTGATTAAAATCATAAAGATTTCCAGTGTCATTAATAATCAATGAATCTTCAATTCCTTGAAATAGATATTGTTCCCCATTAGAAATTTGTACATTTAGATCATATTGGGTAGTATCCTCAAAATTATTGTCTCTATTTAGTATGAATTGTGTGGACCAACATAAGAACTCAGCATTAATTATTATTATTAAAAAGAGAATTAGTGAAATAAGCAGAGTTTTATATTCTTTCGATTTAAGCATAATTTTTTTTTTTATATTTTTCAAAAATATCCCCTAAATTAGAGAATCAGTATATATTTTATGTAATAAAAATAAAGTTTCATAAATTTAAATGATTGTAACTACTATTCTGTCCTAAAATCTCAAATATTACTCGGTATTTCTTATTTAATTTGGTAGGAATTCCTCTTTTAAATCTTCAATTAAAAATCGTTTATCTTTTTGAGATATACGATTGATATTAACACCACGATTGTTGTAAATATCAGGAGGGATATCCTCAAATAATGAAAGAATTAAAATTAAAGCATTTGTGACTAGAGTACGGTTTTGGGATCCTTCAAGAAATTTCATAAGCTCTATTATTGATTTATTTTTCCAAATTTCTATTTCTTCTCGAGTTACTTTTTCTTTTTGAAAATAATCTATAATTTTCAAATATAAATCTAATTCAAGTTCATCGCTATGAGTATTAATTTTCATCTTTTCTTAGCTTTTTCTTACTTTCTAATTATTTAAACTTAAAACATATTTTTAAACACATTCATTTCATCAATTTTGTGTGATGATATTCCGCACAAATTTGTAATACTTTATATTTATTCCACCGGATACGTATAAAACCTTAAAATTTTAATGCAAATATTTTGTGTGTAAAAAAACCTGTGATATCCTAATATTAAATCTTCCAGCTATTTTATTTTCCGTTATAATATATAGATATCATTATACTTCAGTGAAGCAAGAATCTGATGAAATTTATCGACATAATTTCTTTTTAATTAGTTCTCTATAGAATATTTTATAGAAAGAACTAATTTTTATCTCATTCCAATCTTATAAACAGGTTTCTTATTTTAAGAAGATAGATTAGATTTACTATCTAGAGTAGAGTTTATAAAAAGTGGGGTGAATATAGATTCTTTTTTAAAGGAATTATTGTGTTTTCCTATTTTTAGTATTAAATGTACTTAATTATGAGCCTAATGGATGCATTAGCTTTTTAGGTACATTGTATATACGTATTCGTCTATATATCACCCCTTATTTTAAGAGAATGATTTTATTTCTGCAATTCAATAATAAGACAAATCTGTATATAAACCTTTTCTTGTGATTTAAATTTAGTAAATAACTTCTAATTCAGTATAAGTAGTTAAAAAAATAATATTGATAAAAAATTAGATTTTCCACTTACCTTCTTCATAGATAACTTTATCATCAACTAGAATTTTAGAACCCGGGAGGCTCATATCTTTTAATATATCCCAATGTATCCCACACTTATTTTTTGAACCCGCCTCTTCAATTCCAGATCCAAGAGCGCAATGAATCGTTCCTCCCATTTTTTCATCGAAAAGCATGTTTTTTGTAAATTGAGTGATACCATAATTAGTCCCAATAGCAAATTCACCCAATATATCAGCATTTTCAATTTTTAATAGTTCTTTTAATAGTTCATCGCCCTTATCTGCTGAGGATTTTATTACTTTTCCATCCTTGAACTCCAAATATATATTCTGGATTTCTTTCCCTTGAAATATACCTGGATAAGTAAACCGAATATGACCATTTACAGAATCTTCTATTGGAGCACTTAGAACTTCTCCATCAGGCAAATTTAAATGACCACATTCATTTACCCATATTCTATCTTTAACTGACATTGTTAAATCAGTATCTTCACCAATTATTTGGATTTTTTCAGTATTTTTTAAGTGTTTACAGATGTCATCTTGTCTTTTCTCCATCTCTAACCATTCATTTACAGGTTCTTCTTTATCTAGAAACAAAGCTTTCTCTATAAACTTAAAATAAGAAAATAAATCTACATTTGCTTCTTGAGCAAAGGCATTGCATGGGAAAGGTAAAAGAAGATATTTTAATTCCTTATTACCTATTCTCTCCATCAAGATGTCCCAAATCTCCCTATTAGCTGGTGATCCTTGAACTTTTGATAACAATTTTGGATCAACCAAACTCATTTTACGAGTATTATAATCTCCAGATATTACAATATAGGCATCAAATTCTTTAAGGATGGTTATTTGAATAGGATCAACATAAAGTAATTGTTCTTCAGAGGCATATTTTAGTTTTAATTCTTGTGTTCCTTCAATTCCCACATTGAGAAGAGGATAACCTCCAGCTTTAATTGTTTCAATATATAAAGCTTGGAAAAGCTCTTTTGCTAAAGCTGGACCAGTAATAAGTACTCTATTTCCCTTTTTTATGTTAACAGCGTAATTTACCGCTAATTTTGCTAACTTTTCATAGAACGAGTTTATCATATTTAAACTAATTATTCATGTTTTTTTTAAGTTTATGAAATTAAGACTTAAATAATTTTAAAGAGAATTAGAATTATCAAAAATAGTTTTAACTAGAAAAAAATTAGTGAAAAATTTTGTCGAAAACAAAAAATTTAGTAGCTATGGCTTTTGATACTGGATATACAATGTCAGATACCTTCATAATCGATGAGAAAGGAGTTTTTATTGTAGGAAAAGCCCAAACAGCCCCAAATAATGAATCTGAAGGAATTTTATGAAAAAAGGTTAGGAAAAAAAGCACCAGACAAATAGCATTTCTAAACTATAGGTGCTTTCAAATCTTTTTTCTGATCATATTTATCAAAATTTTTTTCTTTATACCAAGAATAAATCCCTAATCCTATTAAGAAAAAAGAAAACGCCAAATAACCACCAAAAAATGTTATACTAATTGTAAACCACCCTATACTAGCAACTCGCTTAAAAATAATAGCGCAAATTATACCAGTTAAAGCTATAACGCATGATGTGATGCCACAAAATATATCAAAGTAAATTGCTCTACTTTCATCTTTAGATTGCTTTGTCCTTGCCATAAATTTTCAACCTTTATAAATTCTCATTAACTAGGGCTAATGAGCCCAAGTTAAAAAATTTTCTAGTAATTTAAATAGGGCTTCTTTGACTTCCATTTTTGACAATAAATGTAAATTTTTTTTTATCAATATTATTTTTATTTATAAATCCGTTATTTAAATGATGATTTGGAAAATTTTATAAAAGTTCTTCTATATCTTTAAAAGGATAGTCAAAAGATTCTGCAATTTCTTTTATTGTTATATTACCCTTAAAAAGATTAACACCCCTTCTTAGTGAAGGATATTTTTTGAGAACTTTAGCAATATCTTCATCTGATATTAAGTTTAATAAATATGGAAATAAACTTTCAGATAGTGCTTCTGTAGATGTCCTTGGATAAGCACCAGGCATATTTGTAACACAATAATGAATTATACCTTCTTCTAGATAGGTAGGTTCTTCGTGATTTGTAGGTCTACTAGTTTCTATACAACCTCCTTGATCAATAGAAACATCAATTATAACAGAACCAGGGCTCATTGATCTAACCATATCTCTTGAAACGATTCTTGGTGCTTTTGCATTTGGAATTAAAACTGTCCCGATTAAAATGTCTGCTTTTTTAACTTTTTTTCTTATATTTCTTATATTTGACATAATAACATTAATTCCATTTGGCAATATTTCCTTTAGATATCGAATACGTTCTATATTTCTTTCTAAGATTGTTACATCAGCACCCAAACCATAGCCTGCTAATGCAGCATTAATCCCCGCAGTACCTCCACCTAATACAGTAATATGTCCTCTATATACTCCAGTAGCCCCTCCTAATAAAACCCCTTTACCTTTATTATGGAAAGATTGTAAATTAGCACCCTTAATCAGAGCCATCCTTCCAGCTATCTCAGACATAGGTATTAAAATTGGCAGATGCCCATCAGCTAATTCAACAGATTCAAAAGCGATTGCGGTTGCTTTACCCTTTATAAATACATCTGTTAATTCTTTAACTGCAGATAAATGTAAGAAAGAAAATAATATTGGTCCAGGATTAAAATAATTTAATTCCTCTAAAACAGGTTCTTTAACTTTAACAAGAATATCTGAATCTGTATATATCTGTCTTTTAGTATCATATATTTTTGCTCCAACTTTAAGATATTGGTTATTATCAAATCCTGCATTTTTTCCCGCATCACGTTCGATTATTACATTATGACCTAGATGAACAAGTTCCTCAACATTATAGGGAGAAAGACTTACTCGCCCCTCTCCCAACTTTATTTCTTTTGGGATTCCTATTATCATATTTCAATCAAGCTTATTTTATAATTTAAATATTTTTGTATTAATTTAAAATAATGTTTTTAAAAAAATTAAATTAATTAATAAAAAGGATAATTTATTTGATAAAAATTTTAATAATTATATTTAAAGCCTTTTAACATACTTTTATATTTAAAAAGTAGGAAATTATGAAGAAGAAAAAAATTTCATAATACATTAATATAAAAATGATTAGGATAAATAGATAAAGTCAAGACATATAAAACTTAACCTAATATGTAATAATAGATAAAGTGAATTAATTATTTTAAGATTAAAAAAATATAAAAAAAAAATAAGAATTTAATTTTATTGAACCTGCGTCATAGGTATACCTTTAAATTCATGACCACATTTTCCGCAAAACTTAAGGGAAGGATCTTCGATATCTGCTCCACATTCAGGGCAAAATTTAAGTGTGGGAGCGTCTGAAGGTTTTGTCTTTTCAACAGGGGTTTTAGGTTCTTTCTTTTCAGGGATTTTCTCTTCTCGTTCTTTTGAGTAATAATGAGCTGCTCCAGCGCCACCAAAAGCTAAGCCAGCTGCTAAGAATCCTCCAATAACTCCAAAATTCACAGTATGCAGAGACATACTTATACCATAAGCGTTTATGTTCCAGAAATCGTAAGTAACACCGGGAGGTGGAGGACCTAAGTAACTCTCTATCGGAAAATTTAAAGGTACTAATATAAGCCATAATAACTCAGCGACAATAAATAGAATTCCCAATATTGCAGATGGAATTATAACTTTTCTTATTTTATCATTTCTTTTAAGGGTAATACCAGATACGAGACTTCCAACTCCACCTATAGCGATTAAAATAGTTGCAATTAAACTGGGAATCATAACCATAGGTTCTGTAATAAAATCTGTACCTACTAACATTCCGCCGTAATCATATATATATAAATCCCACATCCAAAGATTTGCTGTCACCGTTCCCATAAGATTTATTGAAGCTACTGGAGTTACTATAGCGATGAATGCTAGAATTCCAGCAACTAAAGGAAAAACCCAAATATATTCTCTTATTTTTGTCATAAAAAAATCACTTTAAAATTGAGTTTCGTTATTGTTTTATTATTTCTCATAAAAGTTTATAAAGTTTATGAAATCAGATAAGAAATTATAGTTTTTATTTTTATCAGAATTTATTATAAACAAAGATATTAGCACAAATAAAAAAAAATAAGTTAAATTGATTTAGTTATGATTTTTCTATAGCTTTATTACATAAAAAGGGCAGCTGCTCCAGCAAGTATGACTACAATACCACCTATTAGTGGTAAGTAAAAACCAATACTTAGATACATATCAGCACCCATAAATACAGGTATTAATGACCCAATTAATAATAAAACGCCACTAATTAGCCAAATAATGCCCATTATTTTCAACTCTTCACGTTTTTTAGCTAAAAAACCAGTAGCTAATGCTATAACTGCGAAGATTATAATAAGGATACCTGCAAACACTATATCACTCATTACCCATTGTGTAATTCCCATTATTGATACTAATCCCCATGACCACATCATCATAGGTCCTGTCGTTATCCAAATGTATGGTGTACACCAGCCAATTAAGCCAAGAATTCCTCCAACAAGTGCTATAAGCCAAGCTTTTTCTTTTAATCCCATATTTAAAAACCTTTTTTTGTTTTATAATAATTTTTATATTTTTTTTTGAATTTCTAATGTTGTTAGTTATATATTTTTTCTCTATAATATATAAAGATTTCTGATTATTAGATTAGTAAATTTTTCAAGAAGATAGAAAGCTGTTATTAAAACTTTATTGTTTGTAATACTTTCTTATTAGGTTTAGATTCATAATATTAAGTCAGATAAATAATTAAAACAAAAGTTACAATTACATCCTTCAAAAATCAAATAAAATAAAAATAATTTATTATAATAATAAAGTCCAATCAATTTCTTTTTCAATTATATCTAAAACTTTCTCAATTTCATCTTCTTGTATTCCCGGTTTTAAACGTTCTAGATTCATCATTGTGGTATATGTGTCAGATGGACTAAGGATTATTGGTATCCCCTTTTCATTAGCTGCAGTAATTACACCCATATCAGGTTGGATAAAACCTGTAAGAATTAAAGTAGAAACATTCTGATCTAATGCTGCCATTGCTAAATCAGTTCTATCTCCCCCTGTAATAAATGCTGCTCTTTTAACTTGCCGTAAATATTTTAAAGCAGCCTGTGCATTCATAGCACCAATTAGGAATGTCTCAACTAAATTGTTTAAACCAGATGATGCTTGCTCATTAATTAATTCTCCACCAATTTGCTCTTTAAGTTCATTAACTCGAGGTGAAAATAATTCAACACTCTTTTCAATTATTCCTAATACAGGAATATCGTATCTCTTTATATGGTCTTCGGTAAGTTCTTTAATTCTTGCAATATACTCGTAATTTATTTTATTAAAAAGAATACCCATAATCTTAATATTTCGAAACTTAAAATAATTCTTCGTGAAAAAAAAGTTATCTATAGATCGATCTGACGATTCTGTAGAAACATAAATTAATTCATTAATGCCTAAATCTTGAGCAATAGTAATATCATCTAGTCCTATTCTAATAAATTTCCTAATACTAGGGTTACCTTCAATAATTACATAATCCATATTCGTGGTGATTTTATCATAAGCATTTTTAATTTTTTGCATGAATTCTTCTTTTTTAGTGGAATCAACTAAATCAACATAGTATGCATCTGGAATTGATACAGGTGAAATAAAATCATATGGGTGATCTGTTCGAAAAACAGTGTTTAAAATAAACCCGACATCAGGATCTGCTTTATTTGTAAACGCACTTTTAGGAATACCAATAGGCTTAAAATAAGCAAATTTTTTCCCTTCTTTTTTTAATTTTTGAATAAAACCTATTGAAAGAAAGCTTTTTCCAGCACTTTCTTCCAATGAGCTTAAATAAAATACTTTTACCATTCTTCTCACTTCTTTTTATTATCTTTTAATTGTAATTTTAATATCTACAGCACTATACCCCTTTATAAAAGCTAAAAGGGGATTTATATCCAACTCTACAATTTCAGGAAAATCATTAACTAGCTGTGAAAGTCTTAACAAGACATCAATTATGGCATCAATATCAGATGGAGCCTCTCCTCTAACACCTTGGAGAAGACTATTAAGTTTTGTGCTGCTTATTAGCTTTTTTGCATCTGTTTTTGTGAATTTATGTGATAAAGCAAAAGCAACATCTTTGATAAAATTGGCGTAAATCCCTCCCGTTCCAAACATTAATAATGGCCCAAATTGAGAGTCCCTAGACATGCCTATTATAATCTCATTTACTTTTACTTCAGATTTAATATCTATCATCTGTTGCACTTCTACTCCATAAATCTTAGCATTTTGAGGGCCAAATTTTTTCGCATTATTGACAATTTGTATATATGCTTCAAAAGCATCTTGTTCTGTTTCAATATTTAATAAAATTCCTCCAACATCGGTTTTATGTATGATATTAGGGCTAACTATTTTCATAACAGATTTTCCAATTTCTGATTGTAATTTCATAGCTTGTCTAGGAGTTTGAGCTAAACGTGATTTTGGAGATTTAATGCCATAGCAATCAAAAACTTCACTTGTTTCATAGCTTAATAAAACCATCCTACGATCCTTACGAACATTAGAGAAAATCTCTGCTATCCTTTCCTTATTTACCTTAAATGAAAGAATTTCAAGCTCATCTAAAGCTGTACTATTTAAGTATTCACGTCGTTTTATTAATGTCCTTAATGAATGAGCAGCTCGGTCCGGAAAATGATAACATGGTATGTGATTTTGTTTTAAAAATTCTCTACCCTCTGAAATATTTTTTCCTCCTATGAAAGAACACACTATTGGTTTACCATTTAAATGATTGGAAAATATATTATGTATAAGTCTAGCGACTTCAGTAGGTTTTGTTTGAGCTTGAGGAGTTACAATAATTAAGGCACCTTGGGTAGTTATATCGCCATAATCTTGCCCAGAATTCAAACCGAAAACAGTCTTAATTGTAAAATCATACCGATCAGGTTTAGCATCTCCTACAATATCTATTGGATTGAAAATTGCAGCTTCTAATGGTAAATTTTTTCTTAAACTATGAAGAATTGGTTCTGAAAAGCTTGCAAACTTTAAATCTTCACGTTCAAAAGCATCAGTTGCCACAATACCAGGTCCACCAGCATTTGTAATTATCGCAAAAGAGTTCTCTTTTGGTACGGGTTGGTATAGGAAAATCTCACCGTAATCAAATAGATCTTCTATAGTTTTGGCTCTAATCACCCCAGATTTACTGAATGCCAAATCATAAGCAATATCAATTCCTGCTAAGGCTCCAGTATGGCTTGAAGCAGCTCTGGCACCGGCTTCACTAACTCCAGATTTTAAAATTACTATTGGCTTTTTCCGAGTAGCTCTTGGGAGAACACTTAAGAACTTCTCTCCATCTTTAATGCTTTCCAAATAACATAATATTACTTTTGTATTTTCGTCATCAGCAAGGTATTTAATAAAATCAACTGCACCTAAATCAGCCTTATTTCCCAAACTAATATTACATGAGAATCCAAAAGCCTGTGTCATACTGTAATCCATCATACCAGTAAGCATGGCACCTGATTGTGATATCATAGCGATCTCTCCTTTTTTAGGGGTCTCTGCAGCAAATGATCCATTATAGTTTAAACCTATTAGACCCAAACAATTCGGGCCTAAAATTCTCATATTATATTTTTTACTAATTTTGATTAGTTCTTCTTCCCTTTTAACGCCTTCTCCACCGACTTCTTTAAATCCTGCTGAAATGATAATTAACCCTTTAACTTCCTTTTTACCACATTCCTCTGCTGCTTTATTCACAAATTTTCCTGGAATAACAAAAATGGCTATATCAATATCACCCGACACATCTAAAACGCTCGTATAACAAGGTAAATCACAAATCTCCCTAGCTTTCGGATTTATTGGAAAGATCTTACCACTATAACCTGAATTTATTATATTATTTAATACTGTGTTGCCTACTTTCCCCTCTTTCTCGCTAGCTCCAATTACAGCAATACTTTTAGGATTGAAGAAAAATGAGATATCGTTATTGGCCATTTTTAATTCTGAAAATTAATATATTCTAAAGCGTGTATAAAATTCTATTATTGTGATTATTTTTAAATTTTTCATTGATTAAAAATACATCTTTAAAACATAAAGTTAAAAACATAATCATTAAAAATTTTTCATCTTTTCTTTTTGTATGACGAGAATTATTATAGTAACGAATAGAGGAGAGATAAATCTCAATTTATTTGATGATGATGCTCCAATGACAGTTACTAGCTTTTTACACTTGATAAGTCAAGATTTCTATAATGGCATTGTTTTTCACCGCGTAATAGCTGACTTCATGATTCAGGTTGGCTGCCCTTTAGGTCGTGGAATAGGAGGTCCAAGAGATAAAGGAATAAGTTCCTTTCCTTATCGAGGTCAACAAATTAGTTATCCATTTGCAGATGAGTTCCAAAGTGGAAGAAAATTTGATAAACCAGGCATCTTAGCGATGGCAAATGCTGGAGCAAATACAAATGGATCACAAATTTTCATCACACATGTACCTACATCACACCTTAATAATAAACACACAATTTTCGGGGAAGTTATAAATCCCTCAGATCAAGATGTTGTTAATTCAATAGTTCAAGGAGATAAAATTATTGCAATAAAAATAGTCTAAAATCAATAGATCTTAAATTAAACTCTTTATTTTTTTTTAAACTAAAATCTGATATGTTTTTTATATTCTGGATAATACTAAAAATTTATAGATATTACTAATATTAATAAATTGGATTATGAATAATTTTTCTTAAAACTAATTTAATTGTGGCTATAGATCATGAGTAAAGATCTGAAAGACTTAATTAATTCAGTTGAAAAGGAAACAAAATCTCAAGCTGAATTAGAACAAATTATACATTCATTAAAAGATGAAATAAATCGATTAGATTTTACAGTTAACGAGCAAAAATTATTAATTGAAAATCTTAGGAGCCAAATGAAAGACGAAGATCTTGAACAAGCTGAATTACCAAGCGAAATAAATGTTTTAAAAGATATTATCACATCCCAAAGAAAGGAATTGGAAGAAAAAGACAACATAATTGACAATTTAAATGATAAAATTTTAGAATTCGATACAGAAATTGAAAACAGTGAAGATTTTAATTCAAGAGAAAAACTTGATGAAGAATTTTTTAATGCTCAAAAATTAATAATACAACTAACTGATGAAAATGAGCACTATAAAACCCAAATCGAACAATTACAGAACCGACTTGATGATATTCAATTAGAAGAAGGAGATATTGATGATTTTCTTGATGATGAAACAAAAATCAGAGAGAATGAAGAATTAATAAATTTTAAAAAGCTAAATTTCCAATTGATGCAAGAAAATGGTTTATTACGAGTAGAAATAGAATCTATGAAAGCTAAAATGCAAGAAAGAATAGATGAGGCAAGTTCAGAAGAATTGGAAATAGCATATGCAAAAATCGATGCTTTAACCTCAGAACTCGAAGATTATGAATCACAGATAAAATATTTACAAGAACAGCTAAAAAATTTAAGTGAACCAGTAACAGTTTCAACCGAAGAAGCATTAGAATTTGCCAAACTTAGAGAAGAATTTGATAATTTGAAATCTGAGTTATTTAAATATCAACAAGAAAATAAAACTCTTCACGATAATTTAAATGAAGTAAAAAAAAGAAATCAAGATCTTGAAAGTGTAAAAGTTCATAGCACATCTATAGTACGAGGAATGCCAAAAAAAATAAAACACACTCTTTTTAATAGAATGTATCGCTTACTTGATGAAGATAATAAAAATAAGGTTATAGACTTCCTTATTCAAGATTTAAAAAGTAATAATAATGAGACAAAGAGAAACGCTATAAAAATATTGAGTCAGATAAAGGATAACAAAGTTTATGATGCCTTTCTTGAAATCATTGATGATAAAGATTGGTTAGTTAGATATAATCTTATAAAAGCCCTTAATCAATTTGAAAATAAAAGTAATGAATTTAAAGGTTTGTTAAAAAAGCTTTCTAAAGATGTTGATGTAGATGTTAGAGAGCTTGCGGGAAAAATTTTAAATAATTACTCTGAATAACTTATAGAATTGACAGATTTGTCATTTACTAATAGACGCATTCATAAGTTATTATTCTTTTCATTTAAATACAGCTTTGTCATAACAGGATGCTAAATAATGGGAAGAAGGTTATTTACACCCAATAGATGGAATTGGTCCCAAAAGGCAGAAAAATGGGTATACGTCGAAATAACGAAAGATGGAAAGAGAAAATATCAATACAAATTAGATCCACCACAAGAATTTATCGAATTAACAATAAAAATGAAAAAGCTTAACGAAAAACTATTGGAAGCAACAGATCCAGAAGAAAATATGAATATCTTTAATGAATTAATGATTATATCGCAAAAAATGCAAGAAATGGGAAAATTCGATTAAATATAATTATTTACTTCTTTTCTTGAGAGCTTGTCTGCTAAATAAAGTGGTTCTGGTTGTCGGTGTTCTTTAGTTGATTCTAAGCAGACTTTTAAAGCAATATCAAGTGTAGTGTTATAACCATTACTTATAAAAACAGGCTTTGAACCGTCGTTTAAACATACCACATATCCTAACAATTCGTTTAATGAGTTTTCAGTTGTAATTTCAGGATCTTTTGCCCATATTAGAGATTTATTACCTTTGATTAATTGAATTTTATGCCAATTACAATATCCAACGTAGGGATTTTTTGCAACTCCTATAGTTGAGATATTTAAAGCGAGACCAAGATGAACTGCTTCCCCAAATCTTCTAGGGTGTATTTTCCCATGACCATCACACATTATAAGATCAGGTTTATTTGGAAGTTTTGAAATTACCTTTGCTAAAAGTTTACATTCTCGAAATCCTAAAAATCCTGGTTTGTAAGGAAATTTAATTAGTTCTTTAGCAAAATAATATGACTCTGCTTTTTTTTGATTAAAATTCCAAACTACCACACAAGCCACTCCATAATCGATTTTTCCTTTTTCATAGTATGAGATATCTACTCCAACAATGGTTTTAATAGCCTTAAAATCCTTTATGTGTTTATTTTGGGGCAATTGGATAATTAGGTTTTGATATTTTACTTGAATTGCTTCTGCTTGTTTAAATGAATAATCGTCTACTAGTAACTCTTGAATAATTGGCATTCTAAATTAAGTATTTTGTAATTCTTATGTAATATTAAATTCAGATGGTTTAATATTATTCTAGTTTAGTAATTCACTCTAAATTATTTGAATTTATAAATAAAAACTTTAATTTACTTCGATTTATACTCTAAATTAGTTTGGTGATTTTTCTATGAAAATTAGTGTAAGTGGAAAGGGTGGTGTTGGAAAGACTTTAGTTGCTGGTATTCTAGCAAGAATGTTTGCAAAAGATGAATTTAAGGTTTTAGCAATTGATAATGATTCTGCTATGAATCTTAGTTATACTTTAGGCATCGATGAAAAGACTAAGGCTCAAATCGTCCCAATTAAAGAAATGAAATCAATGATAGAAGAAAGAACGTTTGTAAAAGGTGCTGGTCCTGGAGTATATAATATAAACCCAGAAGTCTCTGACATACCCGATAAATTTAAAGTATCAGGTCAAGATGGCTTACAATTGCTGGTTTTAGGTGGAATTGAAGAACCAGCTACAGGATGTTTATGTCCAGAAAATGCCTTAATAAGAACCCTCTTATACAATTTATTTGTTAAAAGGGATGAAATTGTAATTGTCGATTTTGAAGCAGGTATAGAACACTTAGGGCGTGGCACAGCAAAAGGTATTGATTTAATGTTAGTTATAACAGAGCCTTCTCAAAAATCTTTAGATCTCTGCAAGAAAATAATAGATCTTTCAAAAAAATTAGGAGTTATTAATATTTATTTAATTGCAAATAAAATAGCTGACGAGTCTCAAAAAGATGTGATTAATCAAAAAATTAAAGATTGGGAGGTTCCCCTTTATCATTCAATCCCTTTTGACCCTGAAATTGGGAAAGCTGATTTAGAGGGTATATCTCCAATGGACCATAACTCAAATTCAAAGGCAATTCTATCAATTAAATCTCTTTATAATAAATTAAAAAAATTAAAAGCTGAACTCTTTGATTTATAGGTAAATAAGTCATTTTATTTTTCTTCTATATAATTTATTTAAGTTACTATATATTCTATATAGTTCACCTATAAATACCTAATTTTTGTTTAGGTGATTGGAGATAATCCAAAATTAAAAAAATTAAAAAAATAGAGGTGGAATAAAGAAGTTGAGAAAGAAAGAAAACCTTCTAGTATTAGGAATGTTTTGTTTAATCATAGCATTCGTTTTAGAAATGGCAGGTAATGGAACTTTTTTAGCTAATTTCATAAGTTTGTTGTTTGTCGGAATAGCAATTTTTTCTAATGCTGAATATCTGGTTTTAACTTCTTTAGAGAGAAATAAGAAATAGTTTCAAATATTTTTTTTTAAATTACATCCGTTAAATTCAAATCCTGATCTTCAGCAAGTTCTCTCCATTGTTCGATAGATTCTTTAGCTTCTTCTTCATTCATCATTTCAATTGCATATCCTGCATGAACGATAACATACTTTCCAATTTCAGGTTTTTGAATTAACGCAATAATTACATTTTGTTTAATTCCATCAAAATCTACTAATGCAGAATTCTCATCAATTTCTAAGATTTTTCCTGGTATTGCTAAGCACATAAAAATTCTCTAGTCAAAACTACAATTAGTAATTCTTATAATATAATTAAATAAATAAAATTATCTTTTTCTTCAATTAAAAAGCCCGTTTTAAATAAAATGAAAGGATAAGGGAGGATGAGCAAAGTAGACAAAAAAATTTAATCTAACTTATTTTTTCATGCTATAGTAAGCTATAAGGTCGTCTAACCAATTGAAGATTTCTTCTTTTGATAGATTGTCAAGATTAAACTTCAGTCTTTCTAATTCTCTTAGAATATTTTTAATATCCAATGGTATAGATCGTTGACATAGTTCAAATAAAAATTCATTACTCTTTGTAACCAATGATTTAATTTCCGAATCCATTGCTTCAAATATAGGAGTATTATCTAATTCATCCACAGTTTTATCAATATCTACAAGTAAATTTATTAAATCAAAAAGTCTTCCCGTTTCATTTCCTTTAAATGAACTATGAAACTGAAAGAAATAACCCCTGTAATCATCTATAGGAATTAATTCGGAATATTGATTCGCTATTCGAATAACAGATTTTATATGTTTATATAGATTCGATGGAGCCCATGCATATAAATCAAGACTAGACTCTACTTCCTTACTTCGTATATCTAAATTAAATTGATGCTCATCTTTAAAATAACCAAAAGGAATAATAACAAAATCCAATGAATTTACACTATTTTTCGTTAAAGAAAAGCTTAGATCATCTATAGTATAAGCTTGATCTAGTGAATGTCTATATAAGTTAAATTTTATTTTTTTAATACCTGGTTTATACATATAAAATAATAATCCTTCAAATCCCTGAAGACTAAACTCTACTGAAAATTTTATATCTCTTTTTATATTCGCTCCATTATTAAATCTTACATCAAGAAATAAATGATAATAGTTTTCAAGATACTGGAAAAACCAAGGAGCATCGCGCTTTAAATTAAACATAATTATTTTAACTATATTTTATTATTTATTTCTTATTATCTAATAATCCCTAAGATAAATACAATGGAATTGTGTAATTGTACAAAATTATAAAATTCCAAATTATTAAATAATCCTTTATTATTTAAACTTTACAATCGTTTTTAATTAAGTTTTAAAATCTAAAATTCTAGAACCATGAAATAATCTAACTATTTGAACCTTATCTCCAAAAATTCTATAAATAAGACGATAATTTCTTAAAATTAATTCTCGAATATTTGGATCGTCGAGCTCTGGTACTTTTCTTCCCAATTTCGGAAATTGAGTTAAACTTTCAACTTTTTCACGAACCAGTTCATAAAAGGAAAGAGCATATTCAAGCGAGTCTTGAGCAATATAATCAATAATCTCATTCAAATCATTTTCTGCTGTTGGAGACCATTCTATTTCAACCATTTTTCCAATCTCTTTTTAGCATTTTCCATGACTTGTTCATGAGGAATTACTTTTCCTAGCTTAACTTCTTCAATACCCGTTAATATCTTCTTTTTAACATATAGATGATACATGATATCATCAATTGTAGCATCTTCTGGTAATTTTCTTATAAGGGCTATTATTTCTTCCTTAAGATTAGTAGTCATAAGTTCTCACTATCTAAATAATCATTTTAACTTTTATAATTACTTATCCACTTTTAATAACCCATAGAAATGATAACAATCTTTCTAATTGAAAAACTTTCTGGCATTGTCATATTCATTAAATTTAAAAAAAAATTATTTAATTAAAATTCTCCAGTTATTTCATCTTGTCTCAAAACTTCTCTGAATTTGGTACGATTGAAAGAAATTAAAGATATTTTTTCAATCAGATCTCCGTTATTTGAAGCGAATACCAGTCTAGTTGGTTCTTTATTATCGTATCTTTCTTATTTAAATCTTACAATCTCAATAAGAATGTTTAAAAAAATTAAAAAAATAAAAGAATTTTAAGATTATACTATTTATCTATATACCAAGCTTTTCTAATACTCCAGATAATCTTGTACGATGAAATTTTAATCCTAATTCATCCGGACTAAATCCCATTGCTAAAGCATATAATTCTGTTAGATACAAAACAGGGATTCCATATTCGGTTTCGAACATCTTGCCGAGATCTCTTTGTCTAGTATCAAATTGCTGGAAACATGATGGACAGTTCACAACAATGACGTCCGCACCAGTCTTTTTAATACTATCCATTTTTTTCTTTAGATTTGCCATGCCATGTTCCTCATATGCATTTGTTACTGCTGAACCGCAACAAAGTGCAATTTCTTCATAGTCTACTACTGTAGCCCCAGAAAGAGCTGCTAACTCTTTTAAATTAGTCGGTCGCATTGGATCGTCGGATTCCATCCATTCAGCGGGTCTCATATAATGACACCCTGGATGGCAAGCTACTTTCAAACCACCTAATTGTTTAGTTATAGCTCCTCTAATCTTATCCAATCCCACTTCATCTTTCAATACATCAACAAAATGCTTTATATCTATAGACCCTTTAAATTCCTTCCCGATTTTTGCCAGCTCCGAATTGACCTTTTCCTTCTTCAAGCTATCATGCTCTAATTGATGCTTTACACCTCTTAAAGTATTAGCACAACCATTACATAATGATACAATGTCCTTACCCTCTGTTTCTGCTAAACATAGATTTCGAGCACCGATTGTTAACCACGCATCATTATCAAAACATTTTACTCCAGTAGGATCTGGACAACATGAGAATGGTGCCTGAGAGGTTTCAATACCTAGCTTATCAAAAACTTTTCTTGAAGCAGCTTCAATAAAAGGAATTCTATTACCAATAACACATCCCTCAAACATTTTATATTCTGTCATTTTTCTTATCCTCGAATTATTTTAGTTTTTTATCTGTTCCAATATTTTTTAGTAATGTTTGTACTTCATTCACATCTGGTACTACTACCGCTGGTAAACCTAATTGTTCTCTTCGTCTCTCAATTGCAGGTTGTGAAGGAATTGCTTTGGCATTTTCGAAAACTGTTTTTGCCTGTGAATAGATAAATTCTGGACCTTTCCCTAGAGCAATACTCTGGTTTTTTAGAAATGTAAAGATTTCTGTAAGCTCAATATTTTGGGGACATACCTCATCACATGTATCACAAACAGTACAACCCCAAATAGTTAACTCATCTCCTCCAAGGAGTAAACCTTTATATCCTAAAAGAGCAAATAAGATATTTTTTCTAGGATTATAACCCTTAGCCGGGTCATAAAAATCCGCGGTAACATCAGTTACAGGACAATTATCAGCACATCTACTACATTGATAACAGTATTTAATCACATCAGGCCCAATATGGTAATCTAAAATCTGTTTTCTCCATTCAAAGTTTACTTCCATTTTTTTTCACTTTTTTTCTTATTTTTTGAATGATTTTTTTTATTTGTAGGCTTTAACCCCACGCAAGGGGCAGTTATATCCAATTTCTATTATTTTTATTGGACATTCATCCTATAAGCCTACGTTCAAATTTCGAGAGTAAATCTCAGTGCCCTCTTCATTAACTACAGTAATGTGAGCAGCACACGATAGTCAACAGTCAAAACAGCGAACTATCATTTCCAAGAGATTTACTACACCTTCTGGTATATCACTCATCTTTTTTTATTCACTTTTTTATTTAATTTTCAATATATTTGATTTATTTAATCCATGGGTCTGGTAATTTTAATCCATCTAGTGCCTTGTCTTCGAAAACCTGTTTAGCTACATGCATTAATGTCTTTTCAATTCCCGCAATATTATGGTTAGTTGCTACTAAGAGATTTGCTTTTTTACAAATTCCTTCAGCATCTGACCAAATATGATACAAAAGTAATCCTCGTGGAGCTTCAGTGACGCCAACACCATCTCCTTCTCGTGGTTGGACATCCAAAGTTTTACAATCTGGATTTACCACATCATCATCTTGAAGGAGTGTTGCTACAACTTCAATTGACTCAACTAATTCAATTAATCGAGCCCAATGATATGCGAATGTATGATGAGGTATGTTTCCAACTTTTGCTCTCATTGCTTGTAATGCTTCATCAGCTAAGGGAGTTGCCATTTTATCAGCACAGTTAATCATTGCTAATGTATTCGCTCGATAAATACCTTCAGGGTATCCAGCAGGTTTATAATACATGTGAGTTGCATAAGAATGTTCTGGAATGTGTTCACCTAAAGCGTCTAAATATTTCTGAGGTGGATAATCGAATTTCTCTCCATCAGGAGAAACAATACGAATATCACCATCATAAATATCATGAACACCATTTTTAGTCATACCTAAGTAATAAGTTGGAACAACACCAACATTAGCAACAACATCCCAATAATCTTCGACAACTTTTAAACCAATATCCACAGTCTTTTTTGTCCATTCAACTTGATCCTCAATTTGTTTTAAAAACAAATCTCGAACATCTTCATCTAAAGGCTTTTTCATTCCACCAACTATAGCAGAAATTGGATGTACAGATTTACCACCTACTGCAGCGCATAATTTCTGTCCAAAATCCATCATTTTTAATGCCATTGTACCGACTTCTGGCATTTTATTGATGACATGAACAACATTCCTTAGCGCAGGATCAGCGAAAGGTCCTAATAAGAAATCAGGAGCTGCAAGTGCATAGAAATGAAGTGCATGTGATGAATATTGCTTTGCATTCTGTAACAATTGACGTAATTTATATGCTGCAGGAGGAATTTGAACGCCCCAAGCGTCTTCTACTGCTTTGGTAGGTGTTAGATGATGAGGTATCGGACATATACCACAAATTCTTGGAGTAATTCTAGGGATATTTTCGCAATATCTTCCTTCAAGAAATTTCTCAAAAAATCTTGTCGAAGTGATATTGAATTGAACATCTTGTACCTTTCCATCATCACCTAAGACTAATCTTAAGCCTCCATGTCCCTCTAATCGAGTCACGGGGTCTACTACTATTTCTTTTACCATTTTTTTATACGCCTCCTTTTCTTGATGCTAATGTAAATTTTTCAAAAGTGCCAATAGGATCTTTTACTTGAGCAAGTAGTTCATCTTTGGATAAACTCACATTGAATCCCTTAAGTATAGTATCTGCAAATCTCTCTGCTTGATCAACACCCCATTCTGTCTGACCATAACAGCCAGAACATGGAGCGTTAACCTTGATACATAGACCGCCACAGCCAGCACGAGTAACAGGACCCATACAGATATATCCTTGTTCAATAAGACAATCATCCATATTAGGAAGCCCTTCATAGTCTCTTTTAACTTTTGTCATTGTAGATTTGCTTCCAATAATCCGAGGACATGTGTCACAGACGTTTGAGATTTCAGTGAAATCTGAATTATCTCTCAAGAAAGCCATTAAACTTCCCGCAATTTCCTCTGTTGTTGGAGGTAAATTTGCTATGGGTGTGTCAGGAGTTCCATGTTTCTTTACTTGTTTTAGGATATCTCCAGCTAAATCAAAACCTGCCATTAATGGGACATTCAAGAATAATGTTAGAAATTCATACAAATTCTTTTTATCTCCTGAACTAATAGCACCAAGACTCTTCGTCATACTGCCTAATTTTTCTGCTCTAGAATCAACTGTCTTTGCAGGCCCAAAGCAACCAACACAGGGTTTTCCTTTACTGGTACATTTTAAGCTGCAACCAATACTAGTTATGGGACCGAAGCATAATTTTCCTGCGTCTAATAAACAGTTATCTTTAATAGCACAATCATTACAATATGCAAGATCATTCATAGGAAATGGCTTTTGTCCTAATAAGAATATCACAGCACTGACAATCTGTTCTGGTCTAGGCGGACACCCTGCCATATAAACATCTACATTAATAATATCATCAACAGGAACGATTTTATCTCTAAAACCGGGAGTATGTTGTGTTGGTTCACCACCACTTCCATCAGCTATACTTTCTACTTCAGAGAATTTTCTTCTTACTAAGTCATCTTTATTCCACTGGTTAGCTAATCCATGTACATTTCCATAGCAGGAACAACTTCCAAAATTAATGATTAGAGCGCATTTTTCTCTCATTAGTTTGACGTTTTCATAATCTTCATTAGTTCTAACAGAACCTTCAATGAATCCGACTAATATTGAACCGTTTTCTCTCGCTTTCAATGAATCATGTTTAAAGTCTACTACTGCTGGCCAGTAAACTATTTCGAGTGCTGGAAGAACTGGCAATAATCCTAAATGAGCATTCAATAAGGATTGATGACAACCCCAACAATCGGAAAGTTGCATAAAAGCTACTTTTACTGCCATTTTTTATCAATTTTTTTTTGTATATTTTGTTTGTTTAAATTAGCTAATTTAAATTAAAAAAAATTAGTTGAGATATGTTATTCATAACTGTATTAAAAAGTTCTGATTCCTTTTACATTCTGATAAAATTATTTTTACAATATGAATAAATATTCAAAATTTACATTTAGCTAAATTTGGAAGCAGATTTTTAATTAACTCCTTATTATATTTTAGAAAATGAAATATTTATTTTTTTATTCGTTTTAAGCGAAAATAATAAGCCTTTTATCGAATAAATTAACTAAATTTATCTGATTGTGGTAAATGATAATTCCATTAAAATAACTATGTTCTTGTGTTAAATTTTAATTATTAATGTCGACCTTGTTTTAAGAGTATTTGAAGATAAATTTTGTATTAATAAAACTGATAATTTTGTAGAAGAAAAACTGACTGACTAATTTCATTAATTTTAAATATTTTACCATCTAATTAGAATTATCATTCATTTACCTATCGAATGATTATTCAAAACAATTAAATAAAAAACAAAAAAAAGTTGGATAGAAATGGTAGATATTACAGATACACTGGATTGCACGGGCGATGTTTGTCCTTATCCAGATGTAAAAAGCAAAAGAAGAGTTAAAAAGATGAATTCAGGAGAAGTACTTGAAATTCTCCTTGATTATCCTCTTTCAGCTGAGAGAATTCCCGAAACTATGAAATCTCTAGGGCATGAAGTGCTATCTGTAGATAAGACCGGAGATTCTTCTTGGAAGATTCTCATCCAAATAAAATAAGGTGAAAAAAAAAATGGAATTTTGGTATGCATTAATAGTAGGACTTATTATTGGAGGTATTTTTGGTTTTATATTACAGCGCGGAAGATTCTGTATGAATTCAGCCTTCAGAGATATCATTTTAATGAAAGAATTTAAGCTCGCAAAAGCAGTCGTGGTCTCATTGGCCGTCTTAATGATTGGTTTCGCGATATTTGCATTTGGCGGAGTAATTAATTTAGCTCCAAAACCATTTAAACCATGGGCAGCAATAGTTGGTGGTTTAATATTTGGAGGTGGAATGGTTCTTGCAGCTGGGTGTGCAAGTGGAACTACATATCGAGTCGGAGAAGGAATGATGGGATCTTTTGTCGCTGCTGTTGGGTTAACAACCGGTGCAATAATGACAAAGTTTGGGCCTCTAAATCCATCAATGCTATTCTTACAAGATGTTGTAGTTGGAGGAAACCTTACAATTTTTGGAGAATTCGCAGACTTAGGAACAATATTACCGACTTTGATGATTATTATTGGTATAGTAGGGATTGCCCTTATGCTTTTTTTCTGGGGATGGCCAGCTATAAAGAAAAAAAGAGAAGCAAAGGAACCTTTAATAAAAACTGAAAATTTTGTAGAATCAACCTTTAAAAAAGGATGGCCTTGGTGGGTTACTGGTATTGGTGTTGGTATAATATTAATAGCTGGTTACGTTGCTAGTAATGGTGTAGTAGGTATTACAGGTGGTTGGATTAATATCGATTTATGGCTCGTTTTTGGAGGGTTAAGTCCTATTGGATGGACTGGTGCTATAATTTTCGGTATTATCCTTGGATCATTCGTTAGTGCTATTATCGCTAAAGAGTTTAAGTTTAGGGTTCCGAAAGAAGGGTTCACATTGGTTAAGCAGTTTATAGGCGGAGGCTTAATGGGATTTGGTGCTGTAACAGCGATGGGATGTAATATAACAAACATATTAGGTGGAGTACCTCAGTTTTCATTACATAGTATTATAGCGGGCGCATGTATAATGTTTGGAGCTTGGATAGCAGCTTATCTTCTATTTATGTGGAGACAAGACTAACTTTTGGAGATGAGAGAGAAATATGGGACGACTTGGAATACTTTTTTTCAATGGACCATACCAAGCAGAGTCTGCTGAAACTGTTTGTAAATTAGCGAGCACAGCATTAGATAAAGGTCATGAAGTGCGAATTTTTTGCTATATGGATGCTGTCAATGCAGCTTTAGAAAATCAAAAAGATATTGAAGGAATATATAACATCGAAAAAGCGTTCAAAGAAATCCTTGAAAAAGGAGCAACTGTGAGATTATGTAACCTATGTCTTTTAGTGAGAGGTACCATGAAAAATTGTTTAAAGAGAGAATGCGGAGATGTTAAAAGAGCTGGGACACCAGATCTTGCTAAGATTATTGATGAAACTGATAAATTAATAGTAATATGTTAAGGTGATAATAAATGTCAGAAGAAAAAGAAGTAGTAATACTTTTACGGCAACCCCCTCATGGAACACTTTATCCCGTTGAGGGTCTAAGAATGTCGGTTGCTGTAAGTGCAGATTTTGATCCAATAACCATTGCTATTAATGATGGTGTCTATACCTTTCTTAAAGATGTAGATAAAACGATGTATTCAATGCACATAGATTTTCTTAAGAATATTGACTTGGATATTTATGTAGATAAGAAATCACTTGATGAACGTGGTCTTACGAAAGATGATCTAATAGAACAAATTGAGATCAAAGAACATGGTGAAATTTTGAAAATGATTGAAAATTCAACCGTAACTATACCATTTTAGGAGGTTTGATGACAATGAGCAAAAAAGTCTTGTATTTTATCACAAGTGAAGATATCACAGGAGTAGAACTTGCTATGGAACATACTGATGAAGATGATGTAACAATTCTCTTACTCCAAAATGCTGTATATTTCGCAAATAAAACCAATAAAACTGTTTCACAAGCACTCAATCAAAAGAAAACTGTAGCAGCCTGTAAAGAGCATATAGATTTACGAGGTTTAAACAATTTCGTCTCTGATAAAATTAAATTAGTTGCTTCCGAACAAGTTATCGACTTAATTTTCGAAAATGATACTATCATAAATATGTAATTGACAAAATTTAATCATTCTAAATTTTTTTTTAATTTTTTTATTCTTGTAGATAAATTAGTCTAGATTTAAAACTTAATTACTCAAAGGTAAAATCTTAATTGATTCTATTATAACCTAAATTCTTTTAATTTTTGTTTCTATTTGACACTTATGAGTGTAAAAAAAGAAAGCTCAAATATAATCCGCCTAGCACATGGGGCGGGTGGAAGTTTACAAGAAGAATTAATTGATTTCATCACTAAAAATATTCCTTTTAAAAATATAAATAATGGGATTGGAGTTGAGGCATTAGATGATGGTGCTACAATTCCTTTAAATGGTTATGAAAAAGAAATCGTTGTAACAGCAGATGGGCATACAATTTATCCTCTTTTCTTTCCTGGGGGAGATTTAGGAACTTTAAGCATTTGTGGAACTGTAAATGATCTTTTAATGATGGGTGCAGAACCATTAGCTTTAACGTCCATGATAATCATAGAAGAAGGTTTTGAATTCAAAAGTTTAGAAAAAATAATTAATTCAATGAATATAATGACACAAAAAGCGAATATTGCAATAATTGCGGGAGATACTAAAATAATGCCCCGAGGATCATTAAATGAAATAATTATAGCAACAACAGGGATAGGAATAAAAGATAAAAGCATAAATATTTTAGATAGCCGCCTAAAAGTTGGAGATCATATAATTATAACTGGGAGTATAGGAGATCATGGAACAGCACTAATGGCTTCTCGAGAAGGGTTAAATATTTCTACGGACCTAAAGTCAGATCTTTCACTTTTATTAGAAATTCATAATGCAATCAAGTTTGAAATTAATAATAATTTTATTCATGCTATGAAGGATCCAACACGTGGAGGTATTGCAGCTGCTTTAAATGTTTGGGCCGTGAAATCAAATGTAAGCATCTGGATTGATGAGGAAAAAGTCCCGCTTAAAAAACAAGTCACAGCTATATGTGATATGTTAGGATTAGATCCATACAATATAGCAAGCGAAGGGAGAGCTCTCTTAGCAGTTGATCCAGAGCATTCTGCAAAAATATTAAAAAAAATCAAGTCAACTGAGATCGGAAAAGATGCTGAAATAATTGGGGAGGTAAAAGTACAAAATCCTCGAAGAGTGTTCTTAAAAACAATTGTAGGAGGAACCCGGTTTATAGATATGCCTCTGGGGGACCCAATACCTCGTATTTGTTAATCATTGTATCCATTCTTATCTTTTTTACATAAAATTTTTTCTATACCTATTTTAAGAATAGATATGTCTTTCTTAGCAGTATTCCATACTTCTTTTAGATCCACTGTGAAGTATCCGTGGATTAATTTATCTCTTATTCCAGCTAATTTTATCCAAGGTTTATTTTTGAAGTTTTTTCTTATATCATCAGAAAGGTTCATTGTAGCTTTTCCAATTATTTCAAGTTCTCTAATTACGGCACTTTGAATCAAGCATTTCTTTATGAAAGTTTTAAAATAAAAATCCTTTGTAAATTCTATGATATGTATACAGGAATCAATTATATGACTTTAAAGAAGGTCATTTTTATCATTCATTCATAAATCACAATTACTTCTTTCAATACTTGATCCTTAATGTGAGGGCTTATTCCATTTCGAGATAATAGATCAATTTTCATATCCAAAGCTTCAGATAATTCAATTTCTATGCCAACATGATCTAACAAACTAGTTCCCTCAGGGAAATCTACAATTAAATCTAAATCACTTTTTGGTGTTGCTTCTTTACGAGCATAAGATCCAAAAACTAAAATTCTTTTAATATCATGCTTTACAAGAATAGAAATTATTTTTTTTTTAATTTCCTCATTTAATTGTAACTCTTTTTTCAATTTGTATCAGTTCTAATTTATATTGAATATATTTTAATTATAGAGAAAGATTATCTTAAATAACTTCTACTATAAATAAAGATAATTTACATTATTATAATTTGCTAAACTTTCAAGAATTTTTACTTAGATAATATTATGAATATTCCCGGAATAAGTATCCTTAGAAGTAAAGAGTTTACAAAGAAGATTATAAATTCAATCAATAAATTAGTAAAAGATATCAATAGATCTGTTAAATTTATGCATATTTGTGGAACTCACGAACATACAATTTCTAAATACGGATTAAGAACTCTCTTACCTAAAGAAATTGAAGTGTTATCCGGTCCAGGATGTCCTGTATGTATATGTCCAGCAGCAGATATTGATAAAGCCATTGAGCTTGGAAAACGGGATGATACGATAATCACTACTTTTGGAGATATGATCCGAGTTCCTGCCTCTAAAATATCTCTAGCAGAACTAAGAGCTAAAGGTGCAGATGTGAGAATTGTCTATGGTCCAAATGATGCGGTGAAAATAGCGAAAGAAAACCCAGATAAAGAAGTAATCTTTTTTGCGATAGGATTTGAAACAACCGTTCCCTTAATTGGCTATGAAATTCAATCTGGACCTCCTTCAAATTTCTCCGTAATTTGTGCACATAAATTAATTCCAGCTGCGTTAGAACTCTTGATTAGTCAGTCTCAGCTAAAAATAGATGGATTTATCTCGCCGGGGCATGTTTCTACAATTATTGGGCTTCAACCTTATAAAATCTTTTCAGATGCTTATAAAGTTCCAAATGTAATTGCTGGTTTCGAACCTAATGATGTATTGGTTGCTATATTGATGCTCCTAAAGCAGAGAAAAGAAGAAAAGTTTGAAACCTTAAATGAATACTCCCGAGTTGTAAAACCAGAGGGAAATAAGATTGCTCAACAAATTATTGCAGATGTTTTTGATTCTGTTTCCTCTCCATGGAGGGGTATTGGAAGAGTCTATGATGGAGGTTTAGTTATTAAAGAGAAATATCAGGCATTTGATGCTGAAAAGAAATTTGATATAAAAATCGAAAAATCCCAAGACATCCCTCCTGGTTGCTCTTGTCATTTAGTGATGGTAGGTAAACTCTATCCTTATGAATGTCAATTATTTAGAAAAGAATGCACTCCTATTAATCCTATTGGACCATGTATGGTATCTATGGAAGGTACTTGTAGTATTTATTATAAATATCATAGTGAATAAAATTATTAAACCGACCATGGAAAACAAGAATTATATTTATCAGCTCCCCAAGCATCTGTAGCGGGGAAATTACACCGGTATCCTTTTTCATAATTTTTGTTGTAATATGTTTTTACGTGCATTCCCCACACGATACTATCAAAATCAGCTCTTGTTAATCTTTGGGCGTCAGAATTTTGAGAAAAATTTTGGGTGCTATACTCAAGACTACATTTCCAATAATATGTTTTTTCTTTAAGATATGATGATTTATCTCCTTGATCCTCTTGTACCCAAGAAACAAAACAGACATCATCTTTTCCTTCCAAGCAATTAGTCAAATATTTTAACCTAGAATCAAAACCGCCTTCATTAGCGGCCCAATATCCGCCCCAATAACTTACAAGAACAATTAGGATACGTCCTTTTAATTCTCTTACTGTTGGCCATTTATAATTCTTTTCTCTGAAATCTTTATAAGTAAAAAGAGTATTAGGTTTAAACGAATCAATTATAATCTTATTTAATTTCTTGATCCCATAAAGTTCTCCAGGTTGATTATTCGAGTCAATAATTGAATCTTTAAGTTCAATAAAGAGTGTGATAGGCGCATGGTTTTTATATTGTTCATTAGACCATTCATCTAAGATTTTAAGCCAATTATGGAAGAGAAGATTATTAGGGTTGCCATCCTCATTAAGAAGAGTATCGATATGATTTTGTAAATGGTATACTTCAAAATCTTCTAATTCTTGTATTTTATCGTCATGTATATCATATTCAAGACCCCTAACTCCCTTGTTTAGTTGTTCTCTTATAGAATATTCATATGAATTATGGCTTGTCTTAAAAAATGCTTTATTATAAGGTACATCCCATAGATTTTCTTTGATAGTCATTTTGGTACTGTATTACTGCATGTGTTATTTGATTCTAAAACGAAATCTTAATTTAATAAGGCTTTTCATAATAAAATATTAATCTTTTTTTTTAGCGATTATTTAATAATTTAGAATTAAAATTAAATATGAAAATTTGAAGGAACTAGTTGAGAGATTATAAAACAGTAGAGATTCGAATCACAGGAATAGTTCAAGGTGTAGGATTTAGACCCTTTTTATATAATTTAGCTCGCTCCTTAAATCTCAATGGTTATATTTTAAATAGAGGGAATGCAGGAGTAAGATTAATATTACAAGGTTATTCTCAAAATATTAAAAGATTTTTAGAAGATATTAGAATAAAAAAACCAGAAATTTCTTTTATTGAAGATATTGAAATAGATTATTTAGATGTTCATGAAGAATTTAAGGATGTAGAGATAAGGAAAAGTGAACAAGGACGAGGTATTAGTCAATCACTTCCACCAGATATAGCAATTTGTAATGATTGTTTAAAAGATATGCGTAACACCCAAAATGAAAAGTATTATAACTATCCTTTTATTGCGTGTGCAGTGTGTGGTCCAAGATTTACTACAGTCACAGAATTACCTTATGATAGGGAAAGGAGTACTATGGGTGAATTTCCTTTCTGCCAACGAGCTGAACCCGAATCTTGTGTTCGAGAATATTCAAATTTTAATAATAGAAGATTTCATGCTCAAACATTTGCTTGTTCTGTTTGTGGCCCTCATTATACTTTGTATAATAAAAAGGGAGAAATTATTAATGATGACTCAATAAGTCTTATCTTGCAAAAAACGGCTAAGATGATTAATGACGGAAATATTGTTGCTGTTAAAGGTCTCGGAGGTACACATCTAGTTAGTTTAGCTGATGATGAAACTATTATAAAACTACGTAAAAGAAAAGGAGAAAGAAAGAATAAACCTTTTGCTTTAATGGTACCAAATTTGAATTTAAGTGAAAATGCATTAGAAATTTCACCTTTAGAAAGAGAACTCTTAACTTCATTCCGCAGACCTATTGTACTTTTACAGCTAAAGGATCCTTCCAATCATTCAATAATTAGTAATCAGGTGGCACCCGGATTAAATAATGTTGGAATTATGCTCCCGTATTCAGGGATCCATTATTTATTATTCGATTTTATTGGAGAAAAACCTTTAATATACACAAGTGGAAATAAATCTTATATTCCTATGGCGATAGAAAATACGGATATATTTAATCAACTTGAAGATTTAGCTGATGCGTTTCTACTTCATAATAGACGAATTTATCAAAGAGCCGATGATAGTGTTTTAAGAATTCATGATAACAAAGTAAAATTAATTAGACGCTCAAGAGGTTTTGTTCCAGAATATTTACCGTTACCGTTTAAGGTAAATGTTCAAGGTGCTCTTGCTACAGGTCCCGAATTAGCTACAACGGGAGCTATTTTAAGATTTAATAGAATATTTCCAACTCAACATATAGGGCATGTAACTCATCTTGAAACTTATGAGTTCTTAAAAAATTCGCTTTTGCATATGAAAAATCTACTTCAAATTAAAGATCCTGAAATAGAATTTATAGCATGTGATTTACATCCAGAATTTATTACCACCAAATTTGGAAAGGAATTATCTACTCAATTTAATGTTCCACTTTATCCTATCCAACATCATTTTGCTCATATCTTGGGATTAATGTCAGAAAATAAGGTAGAATCTGAAGAAGAAATTATTGGAATAAGCACAGATGGTGTTGGGTATGGTGATGATGGTAATGTATGGGGTGGAGAGGTCATCTTATGTAGTTATAATGAGTATAAACGACTTGGCCATTTAGAATATCAACCAATGATAGGAGGAGATCGTTGCACTAAATATCCCGCTCGAATGCTAGCTTCAATATTATTAAAAGAACTCGAAATTGAAAAAGCTTCAAAGATCTTTAGTAGCCTAAAACTACAAAATGATTTAGAATATAAAGAAACAGAATTAAAAACTCTAATTTCACAATTTAAGGAAGTTAACAACCAATTCCCTTCTAAAAATATCCCGCTTACAAGCTCTACAGGCAGGATTTTTGATGTTGTCTCATATATTTTAGGAGTAACTAATATAAAAACATATAGAGGGGAACCTGCGATGAGACTTGAAGGATTAGCTTCAATAGGTAACCCTGATAATGTTAAACTGAAAATTAATATAATTAAAAGAAATAACATCTCAATAATAAATAGCTCGAAACTTATTCTTGATATTATAGAGTTATTTAAAGATAAAAAAAATCATCCATCAGATATTGCTGCTAGATTTCAAATAGAATTAGCATTAGCATTTGCAGATGTTGCTAAAGAAATAGCTGAGTTGCAAGGAATTAGTAAAATTGGGTTAACTGGAGGTGTTGCTTACAATTATTCATTTGCAAAAACAATAAAAGAAAACATAGAATTAGAAGGTTTTACCTTTTTAGAGCATAATTTGGTTGCCCCTGGAGATGCTGGTATTAGTACTGGACAATTAATTGGAGGATTATTCCAACACCTTAATAATAAATAACCATGTGAAAATTTAAGTAATACTCTATTTTTCGAATATTATGATTGTTTCTAATAAACATAAGGAAGATTTAGTAAAAGTAGCAAAAAAATTAGAAAGAAAGACTCAATCCTTTCCTAAGGATGAGAATGGGGAGCCTACTGATACTTATTTAGAATATCTTAGCTTGATGTATGATCCTGATGTTGCAGAATTAGTTATACCCTTACCTGTTTTCCCAGAAACTATCTCCATTGTTAGACTTGCTAAAAAGACAGGATTAGATAAGAATACATTAAAAAAAAAGCTTGAAATACCGGCTAAGAGAGGTTTTATTATTAAATTAGGTAAAAGTTATGCTCAACTAATGCCTTTATTTGTCTATGATATACCATTTATTTTAAAAGTAAATTATGAAGACCATAAAGATGAAATAAAGAAGTTTGCTTATTTAAGTCGAAAATTCTATACTGAGGAAGGATATTATAAAACTTGGCAGAATAGTAGAAAAGGTGTTCCCAGATTTAGAGTACTAACGGTTAGTGAAGAAATTGAACCCAATCGAGAAATTATCCCTATTGAAGAGGTCTATAGTATTATTGATAAATGGGATGACTTTGCGGTAATTCCATGCCCTTGTAGAAAAAGAGCAGAAATAGAAGGAATAAGAGAATGTAAAGAGAAATATCCTATTCATAATTGTGTATTATTTGGACCTTATGCTAAAGCTGTATTAGAAATGGGAGATCCCATAATAAAGTCCGCTTCTAAAAATGAAATCGTAAAAATCACCAAGGAAGCAGCAGAAGTGGGATTGGTTCATTGTACTGATAATAGAGCAGAAAATTGTACGATATTGTGTGCTTGCTGTGAGTGTTGTTGCGGAATGCTGAAAGGATTAACAAGATTAGATAATCCAAGAGCTATAGCAAAAGCTAATTTTATTTCACATATAGCCGAGGATGATTGTATTGCTTGTGGAACTTGCGTAGAAAGATGTAAGTTTGGTGCAATAATAGTAGATGATATTGCTCATGTTAATCCTGAAAAATGTGTTGGGTGTGGATTATGTGCTGTAACTTGCTCAAACAACGCAATTATTATGAAAAGATTTGAAAGAGAAGAAATTCCAGGAGCCAAAATTACAAATTAATTATATGTTTTTTTCCAAATTATTCAGGTGCATCTTAGCTTTTTCAAATCATATTGGATTAATAATATTATTTAATAACATTTTTTCGTTCAAATATATAGTGAAATGATCATGGGTGGGCTCTTCGGTGTTTATTCAGATTCAGATTGTTTAGAAGATCTTTTTTATGGAACAGATTATCATTCTCATTTAGGAACAAGAAGAGGAGGATTAGCAGTAAAAAACTCAAGTGGTTTTCAAAGATTCATCAAAGATATCACAACAACTCAATTTAGATCTAAATTTGAGAAAGATATTAAGAAAATGCATGGTAATAAAGGAATCGGGGTGATTAGCGATTATGATGATCAACCATTAATAATTAACTCACATTTAGGCGTATTTGCTATTTGTACTGTTGGAAAAATTAATAACATAGAAAATTTAGCAAAAAAAGCTTTAAAGAATGGATCTCATTTTTCAGAGATGCATGGAGGTGAAATAAACCCTACAGAATTGGTAGCAACAATAATAAGCCAAGGTGATAGCTTTAAAGATGGAATTCAAGAAGTTCAAGATATGATAGATGGATCATGTACTATGCTTATATTAACAAGTGAAGGTATTTATGCAGCTCGCGATAAACTTGGAAGAACCCCCCTTGTAATAGGAGAGAAATCTGGTTCTTATGCCGTTACAATGGAAACTTGTGCATTTCCAAATCTTGGGTATAAAATAACAAAATTTCTTGGACCAGGAGAAGTAATTTATATAAGTAAGAACGGTCTTGAACAAAAAATCACACCTGGTAACCGAATGCAAATATGTGGCTTTTTATGGGTGTATTATGGATATCCAGCATCAAATTATGAGAATATTAATGTAGAAGTTGTTCGTTATAAATGCGGCTCTTATTTAGCAAAAAATGATGAAACCCAAGTTGATCTTGTTGCGGGTATTCCTGATTCTGGTACTGGACACGCTTTAGGTTATGCAAGCGAAGCAAAAATTCCTTTCTCACGACCATTTGTAAAATATACTCCAACTTGGCCCCGTAGTTTCATGCCTCAAGATCAATCTATTAGGGACGAAGTTGCGAAGATGAAACTCATCCCGATTAAAGAACTCATTAACCAAAAGCGTTTACTTTTCTGTGAAGATTCAATTGTGAGAGGGACACAACTTAAGAAGACAATTCAAAGGTTGTATGAATATGGAGCCAAGGAAGTCCATATGAGACCTGCATGCCCCCCACTAGTTTATAGCTGCAAATTTCTAAATTTTTCGCGGTCTCGTTCAGAATTAGATTTAGCGGGACGGTGGGCAATAAAAGAACTAATTGGAAGAAATATTGATAATCCCATTGAGTATACTGACCCTGATTCTGATAATTACAAAGCTATGGTTGAGGTTATACGTAAAAGGTTGGGATTGACGACCTTACAATACCAGAGGCTTGAAGATTTAATTAACGCCATAGGATTACCAAAGGAAAAGATATGCACGTATTGTTGGGATGGTATAGAATAAAGAAAAAATTGATTAAGCTCTACTTTTAACAATTGATTTTTCCAATTCAGCTAATTTTTGTACAGATTTTAATGGATAATTTCCTGTTAAACACGCTAAGCATAATTGATTTTTATTCTTTCCAATAGCATTAGTTAAACCGTCAATAGTTTGATATAATAATGTATCTGGTCCAATTTTTTTTTGAATCTCTTCTAAATATTTTTCACCATAGAGGTTTCGAAATCTTCCAGCAATTAATTCATTTTTTGTAGGAAAATCGATTCCCATATAGCATGGACTAATAATAGGGGGACAGCTTATACGTAAATGAACGCGCTTAGCCCCTCCTTTCTCCTTTAATAATGAAACGATTTGCTGGGTTGTTGTTCCTCTCACAATAGAATCATCTAAAAGAATAATATCTTTACCATTAACAACGTTTTTAATAGGGTTTAATTTTTCTTTTACAGCAATTTTGCGTTTTAATTGACCAGGCATGATGAAGGTTCTATGCACATATCTATTCTTCATTAACCCTTCTTCGTAGGGAAGATTAGCTTCTTTTGCATATCCCACAGCAACACCTCGCCCAGAATCTGGAACTGGAACAACTATTGCATTTTCTCTTATTTCGTGATTATTTAAGATGGGATCGTTTTTTGCTAAATGCATTCCTAAACGTAATCTTGCCTCTGCAACTGAAACACCATCGATAACTGAATCTGGTCTTGCGAAATATACATATTCAAATTGACATATAGCTGTTTTGTTTGTTTTAATTATCAATTCTGAATGAATATCTTTTTGATGGCTTAGATGTACGATTTCTCCTGGTTTTACATCTCGTAAGAGTTTTCCTCCAACTACATCTATCGCACATGATTCAGATGCAACAAAATATATATTTCTTTGTTCTGATTTTAATTCACCAATACATAACGGCTTGAATCCCAAGGGATCTCTCATAGCATAGATATCTCCATCAGCAGTCATAAGTATTAGAGAATAAGAGCCATCCAATATCCTACTCGCTAATCTTAATATTTCTGGCCAATCTTCAGTCCCTAATGCTATTGATCCAATTAATTGTGCCATCACTTCAGTATCAGTATCAGTGATAAAAACACGCCCCATATTATCCATATTCTTTTTGATTTCATCAAAGTTTGCTATAGTTCCATTAAAAGCCATAGAAAACTCAATTTCATTATTTTTAAAATGAAAAGGTTGCATATAATCAGTTGATTTATATCCAACCGCTCCTGTAGTTGCATACCTATTATGCCCAATTCCTACATTTCCCCAATATTGCGAAATTATTTTATCTTCTAAAACTTTCGAAACTAATCCATTTTTTTTATAAGTAAATATTTTTCCCCCAGTTTTTAAAATAGATATACCTGTAGATTCTTGTCCTCTATGCTGCAAAGCAATTAAACCTTGATACAAAAGCTTTGAGACAGAATAACCGAGATCATCACAAGTTACACCAAAAATAGCACAATTTTCTCTAGGTTTTTCTCTCATTTTTTGTCCTTTTTTTTTAAGAAGCATGATATTCGTAATCGTAAATTTGAGAGAAGCAATTTAATTATCTTCAATTAATTTAAATCATATATAATTTTTAATTATTAGTTTATTAAAATATTAGATATTTCGTGGAAAAAATTGTCAATGATAAGTATTGATCCTAAATATCTTGCTATTGCGATATTAGTTGGAGGAAAAAGCACTCGATTTGGAAGTGATAAAGGACTTTATGAAATCCTCGGAAAACCATTAATATCATATTTACTTGAAAATTTATTTCAAAATAAATTCGACATTTTTATTGTTGCTCATTCGAATAGACAAGTTCAAAATTATATCAATAAAATTGATATTAGAAAAATTGTCGCTTTTATTATCGACGATCAAATACTTTCATTAAAAACAAATAAACACTCACCAATGATTGGTTTATATTCTGCTTTTAAAGAATTAAATAAATTAAGTTATGAAAAAACATTGGTATTGCCGTGTGATACTCCTTTAGTTCAAAAAAATGTAATAAATTTACTAATAGAGGAATCTAAAGAATATGACTGTTGTATACCAAGATGGAATAATGGCTTTCTTGAACCTCTTATAGCAGTTTATCCAATTGAAAAATCTTTTAAAAGAGCAGGAGAGATTTTGAAAGGAAATAATTATAAACTGACTAACCTCCTAGCAGAAGATTGGAAGATTAATTATATCTCAATAGAGAATTCAATCCAACCTTTAGATCCACAATTGCTCTCTTTTTTTAATATTAATGAACAATCAGAGCTAGAAATGATTAAAAAAAAATTCAAATAATCATTAAATTGAATACTTTTAAAATAAGAATTTTAAAAAAAAAAAAGAGAATTTATTTTGTTTTAAAAATCATCAGGACCCATTATTCCGCCAATTAGGCCTAAAACACCGCCACCGAGTAAAAGGTATGTGCCTAGTCCAACTGTAGCAAAAATACTTCCCCCAAGACCTACATGAAGTGGGATGATCCCTTCAACTAAAGGAAGATTCACGAAAACAGTGACACCTAAGAGAAGATCTCCTGTAAAAACCATATAAAAACTTAAGAGGAACCATACACTCATAAATATCGCAAAAACAGAACCAATTATACCAATTGCTCGACTCTTCACTCCTAATATTATTAAGAGCCCTGAGAACATAAGGATAATACCTAATATGGCAAATACTATGGCTAATGCTATACCTGATCCGAAGACATCACCAATGTTCAAAAATAAACCTAGACCATAGAAATAAGCACCAGGAAGAAGGGGAAAATCTCCAAATGAAAATAGGTAGCAAGCTAAAAGTGTGACTATTCCTCCAAGGATACAAAATATTTTTCCAGCACCCATAAATTTACACTTCTTTATTTGTTTTAATTTTAATTTTTAATATTAGATAGATTAACACACATATATAATATTAATCTAATTTTAACAAAATGGTGTTACATAAATAGATTTGGATTAAAAGCTAATTATTAATTATAACAATATGTAAGTAATATCAATTAGTTGAATTTCAGATTTCTTAATTATTTTTATTTGAGTATAAAAAACTAGTTTATTTAAGCTGAAAATTAATTTAATGTTCCATAATTAAATCATTATTTACAATCTGCCGAATCATTATTAATAATTGCTGCATTTTGAATGGTTTATCAAGAAAAGCACATGCACCAATTGATTTAGCTTCTTCCTTTACAGTAATATCAGCGCTGGCGAAAATAATTTTTTCATTTTTGTTTATTTTCAAAATCTCAGCCATAGTGTCGAGCCCATTTTTTATCGGCATTCTATGGTCCATCAAGATTATATCCGGCTTCAATTCTAATTTATTATATTTTTCAATAGCATCTTTACCATTTATTGCAGTAGCTATTATCTCAAAACCCGCTTCTTTTAATATCAAGGCATAAAGCCGTTGGAGTGATTGGTCATCATCGACGATAAAAATTTTTATCATAGAGAAATACCTGATACCTTTAAGGAAACAACAATTTACTTAATTTATGTTAGTACTAACAACCCATCATTTATTTTTTTAAACAAACTAAAAATGAAAATACTTTTATTTAAGTTTAAACATAAATAAAAAAACTGCATATTGTAATCAAAATACTCTAAAATATATTTCAGTAATTTGTTTAAAATTTATAATAAATCTTTATAAAAATAATAGATTCTTTAAATTATTGGATTTATTCTAAATGATATAAATTGCAAAACAGTAGCAAGAACATGGAAATTACATAGGAAAATTACGATGAAAGATTTAATAATAAAAAATGGCTTAGTATACGACCCATTAAACAATATCGATGGTGAAAAGAAGGAGATCCATATTAAAGATGGTATTGTCGTAGAAAAAGGTAATAGTGATGCGAAAGTAATTGATGCCTCTGGAATGATTGTTATGCCAGGAGGAGTCGATATCCATTCGCATATTGCAGGAACAAAAGTAAATGCTGGGCGTTCCTTTCGACCTGAGGATAAACTTGAAGAATTTAATGAAAAGAGAACGAAATTAACTCGAAGCGGAACTGGTTGGTCAGTACCCTCAACTTGGGCAACCGGATACCGTTATGCTAAATTGGGTTATACCACTGTTGTTGAACCCGCAATGCCATTACTTAAAGCAAGACATACACATGAAGAATTTTTGGATATTCCGATTATAGATAAGGCTGCTTTTCCTCTTTTTGGAAATAATTGGTTCGTAATGGAATATGTTAAAGAAAAGAATTATCAAAAACTTGCTGCCTACATTGCTTGGATATTAAAAGCTGTAAAAGGTTATGCGGTAAAGATTGTAAACCCCGGCGGAGTAGAAAATTGGGCATGGGGCAAGAATGTTAACTCGTTAGATGATCACGTATTTCATTTTGAAGTCAGTCCAAGAGAGATTGTTGAAAGTTTAGCAAAAGTCAATGAAATCTTAAAGTTACCCCATACAATTCATGTCCATGCCAACAATTTAGGACACCCCGGGAATAAAGAACATACACTTGAAACATTTAAAGCTGTTGATAAAATTAAACCAAAAACAGGGAGAAAATCAGCATTTCATCTCACACATTGTCAATTTAATGCATATGGGGGCACTAACTGGGGTAATTTTGAATCTGGTGCCGCTGATATCGCTGAATATTTAAATTCACACAATCATATTACTGTTGATGCAGGTCAAGTTATCTTTGGGAAAGCTGCAACAACAACAATGACCGCGGACGGGCCTTGGGAGTTCGCACTTCACCATATAGGCGGTACTAGTGGATGGGGAGCACGTCCTGGAATTAAATGGATAAATGGGCAAGTAGAAGGAGAATCTGGTTCAGGAATCGTCCCATATTTCTTTTCACCAAAAGTAGCTGTTAATGCAGTTCAATGGGCAGTAGGGTTAGAGTTAATGCTATTAACTAAGAATCCGTGGCAAATTTTTATGACAACTGATCACCCAAATGGTGGACCATTTACTTCTTATCCTCAAATTGTTCGCTGGTTAATGGATAAAAAATCGAGAGATGATGTTCTTCTAAATCAATGTTCTAAAAAAGCCTCTGAAAAGTCTCAATTAAAAGATATTGATCGCGAATTGAATTTGTATGAAATATGCATAGTTTCACGAGCAGGTACAGCTAAATGTTTAGGGATGACAGACAGAGGACATTTAGGGAAGGGGGCAATTGGTGATGTTGCTATATATAATTTAGATCCTAAAAAAATGAATGGGCATACGATAGAAAAAGCGTTTACTTTAGCAGCTTATACAATTAAAGATGGACAGATTGTTGTTAAAGATGGTGAAATTACAGCTACTCCTATGGGTACAACAATTTGTGCAGAAGGAAAAGTTAAAGATGGGGTTATGGAGGCTATGCTTGATGATGTTAAAGCTCATTGGCGTAATCATTATAGCATTAACTTCAACAACTACGCGATTGGTGACTATTATACTCCAAAAATTAAAATTATGAATGGTACCTAAATTCTTTCTATTTTTGCTTATTATTTGAGAAAAAAAAAAATATAGGTTAAATTAGAGAAGAAGAACAAAACTATTATAATAACTTTGTTACTTTTTCACTCCAGTTAGACTTATTTGTTCCAGCCATAGCGAATCCATTTGGTAGCATATTTGGAGGTACAAATTGTGAACTTCCCAAGATTTGGCTTATTTTTTTCCTTACACATTGATCTTGTTTCCTTCCCTTACAAAACATGTAAATAAAACCTTTCAATGCTAAGTGCTTACTTTTATCATTTTCAAACATTTTGAAGAAATTACAATTCTCCAAATTTTGGCATTCAGACATTTTTTATCATTTGAATTAAAAATTATTTTGAATAATTATTTAATAAAGATAAAAAAAACCTCTGGTTATATTATCATTTAGAATAAATTAATTGTATGTAGCAATATCGCATAATAATTCAAAAAAAAATTATAAATGGACTTTAAATTTACTCTTTTTAATTCATTTTAAAGAGAAGAAAGATAAAGAAAAAATATTTTATTTTCTTAAATTGCCTTTGTGATTAGATCCATTCTAATATTGATGAACATCCAAGACCTTTTTTATCTTCAATCCTGCCATGAACAATAAATGTATCACCTTCATATCCACACTCAGGACATTTATTTTTTGATACTAATTCTACTAAATCTTGAGAATATGATTTAATTTTTAAAGCTAAGTAAAAACTAAATAAGTTAGATTATGATAGTTTTCATAATATATTTTGGATAAATAATAAATAAATTGATGTTAAAGATGCAAAATGAAGATTTGATGAAATTATTAGCTGTTCTCGGTGGAGTTATCGCGATAATTGAAGCAATTTTGGGATTTAATGATAAGAATATAGAAACCACGCGAATAATTTTGTTAGTAATAGCTATAATTCTAGGAGTGATTATCATATTAAGTGTGGTTATACCTCATAAGTTTATAGATTTGAATTGGATCATTTGTGTGGTAGTAGGTATTGTTATGATTATATACATAAGTACAATTGGTGGAGTTCTGATATTAATTGCTGGCTTTGTAGGATATACTGAAAGATAATATTATCTAAAAATTAGAAATATAAAAATAGAGCCAGTGATGGGAATTTCATGCTTCATTTATCCAATAAAGTATTTTGAACCCATGATGAATGGCTTTCTTCTTCAGAAAAGAAGTCTGCAGGCCATCGCCTTACGACTCGGCAACACTGGCTTATAAGCTTTAAAATCGAATTCTATTTTAAAATTTTGTGTGTGTTATATAAAAAGTTATTCTTGATTTTTTTTTAGCTTTTCTATTATAAAGAATTATAATATTATTAAGCCCAAACTTTCAACCGATCTAAATTTTAATCATCAATGAGTTTAAATTATCAAACCATATTATATATCTAGGGAAATTAGGTTTTAGAAAAGTAAATAGAATTAAGGGAGTTATATTGAGCGATCTTATTTTAGTATCAAAAGATCAAATAAAGCTAGCAAGTTATGTAATAAGTGAAGCGTTTTTTAATGATCCCTTAATGTTATATTTATTTCCTAAGCCAAAAGAAAGAAAAATAAAATTAAAATCAATGATGGAGTTATTACTTCGCATTGGTATAAAATATGGAATAGTACATACAACATCAGCAAAATTAGAAGGGATTGCTATATGGTTTCCTTCTAATAAAGCGAAAATTACTACATGGATGGGACTTCTAAGTGGAGGAATTTCTTATTTCTTTAAGCTAGGGAGCAAAGCTGTTAAGAAACAGAATAGACTTTATAATTACATTTTGACAAAACATATGAACCTCATGCCTTCATACCATTGGTATTTATCAATTATTGGTATAAATCCTATATATCAAGGAAAGGGATTTTCCAGTGTTTTATTTAATTCTATGTTTAATCAAATTGATAAACAGAATTTACCTTTTTTTCTCGATACTAATAATGAGGAAAATTTGCCCATATATAACCGATTCGGGTTTAGGCTTCTTGAAGAATATCAAATACTAGACACCAATGTAGTTAATTGGGCAATGATTAGAGATTAATATTGAACAACTTGATTTAAACAGGAGAATTATATTAAATTAAAGAAAAGAATAAATGGCTTAGAATTTTAAATTATTCTTGATTAGATTCTTTTCTATTTGATACTATGAAAGAAGAAAAAGCACAAAAAAAAAAAACTTTAATTGGGCTTGGTTTGGTATCAGGAGGTTTAGACAGTTTAACTGCTTGTCTTTTATTACAATTACAAGGAATTAAAGTTATTGGGTTAAACTTTACATCTCCCTTTTGCCAATACGGTAAAGATTCTGGTCAGTCTGAATGTAGATTGGATTTACTTGAAAAAAAACTGGGAATAGAATTACATTATTTACCATTAAACAATGATTATTTAGAAATCATCCGTAATCCTAAATTCGGCTATGGTAAAAATCTAAATCCCTGTATTGATTGCAGGATATATATTTTAAGAAAAGCAAAAGAATTTAAGGAAGAAATTAATGCTGATTTTATATTTACCGGCGAAGTTCTTAACCAACGACCAAAATCTCAACATATGAAGGCGCTTGAAATTGTAGAAAAAGAGGTTGGACTTGAAGGTAAACTTTTAAGACCATTGTCAGCTCATCAGTTAAAGCCAACTATATACGAAGAACAGGGTTTAATAGACCGAAAGAAATTGTTAGGAATAAAAGGGAGAAGTAGAAAAATTCAAATGGAATTGGCTAGAAAACATAGACTTTTAGAAAATTATTATGCTTGCGGGGGTTGTCTATTAACTGATAATAGTTTTACAAATCGGATGAGAGACTACTTAAAGTCTAATGAGAATCTGATATTGGAAGATATAAATATATTAAAATGTGGCCGTCATTTTCGGTATAAAAATTCTAAAATTATCGTGGGGAGAAATGAATCCGAAAATAATATGTTATTGAACCTTAAAAAACAAAAAGATTTGATACTTGAAGCGAAAGGTGTTCCAGGACCAATTACAATAATACAAGGAGAATTTGATGATGAGGCATTCAATTATGCTGCCATGTTAACACTAAGATATTCCGATTTGTCTGAATCGATAGGGCAAGTTATTTTTGGAACTGATTATAACGATTTAAGCAATGAAAAGACGGTTAAAATAGAAAATGAAAAAAATTTGAAGAAACATATTTTATAATACGCTTAACATTATGATTTTGTACATTTTACTATTACGAAAATGTTATAATAAGGTAAGATATAAATAAACCTACTCTTATAAAGGATTTATAGTTCCCATAAGATATTTGCAATTTTCTTTAAATTGAAATTTCTTATGATTTTGGTGAATTTCATATGATATCTAATGAAAAAAAGAATAATCCTAATTTTAAGAAAATTCTTCCCTTTTTGATGGAAACAATTGATGATTTAATTATTATTGCTTCATCAAATAATTCTTTCGAAATTGAACAACTTTATGAATGTAGGTTTTTAGATCAATTAGGATATTCGAATAATAAACTAATTGGAACATCACTATTGAAATTATTTCATTTTGGGGATGAAATTACACGAAAGGATTTTATACAGTTAATAAAGCAAGAAAAAAGTACGCAAAATATTCAGATTATCAAAAAAAATGGGAACTTAATCTGGACTGAATTAAACATTAAAAAATTCAACGAGAAAAAAAGCCAAGAAAAATACGTTTTCAAATTACGAAATATTTCAGAATTAAAAGAATTAGAATCAAAATTGGAAGAATCAGAAAAAAATCTCAAAAAGATTGCCAAGGTAGTTCCTGAAGTTAGAACTTGGGATTTATTCACACCAAAAATATATGATAAAGCCTTACACATCTCATCTGAAAAGCTCCGTCAAAATGAAGCCAAATTTCATACAGCAATAGAGAGCTTGCCATTTGGTTTCTTTATGATAAATAAAGATGGTTATTATGTGATGCAAAATACAGTTTGTAAGGAGAATTGGGGAAACATTATCGGAAAACGCCCAGAGGATGTAGCTAATAGTAAGGACACTTTAGCAATATGGAAAGAAAATAATTTAAGAGCTTTTTCTGGAGAAATTGTCAAATCTGAAATTGAACTTAAAATAAACGAGAGGATACAATATTTCTACAATATAATCACACCAGTTTATATAGATGACAAAATAGAATATATTCAGGGAGTTAACATTGATACAACAGATCGTAAAATTGCAGACCAAAAGCTAAAAGAATCAGAAGAAAGATATCGATTAATTTATGAAAATACTAATGACCTAATTAGAGTCTTTAATAACAATTTTGAATTTGAATACCTTAATGAAAAAGTCCATAAACGAGTTTTGGAGTATTCAATCGAGGAGCTAGCCAATATGGATCCAATATCACTTTTTCACCCAGAAGATCGAAAACATGCAATTAATAGATTAAGTAAAATCCTGAGAAAAGGGGAGGGATCTTATGAAGCAAGATTCAAGCATAAGGATGGACATTATAAATGGTTAGAATTATCAGCTAAAAATTTTGTAGATAGTAAAGGAAATAAAAAGATTCTTTCAATTGGTAGAGATATTACTGACCGCAAAATCATTGAACAAAGAATAAAAGAATCTGAAGAAAAATATAGAACGATTGCAGATCAATCAATATTAGGCATAACAATATTTCAAGATGATGCAGTTAAATATATTAATCAAAGAGGAGCAGATTTGTTAGGATATACAGTTGAAGAGATAACGAAATGGAGCTCGAATGAATACGCAAGTAGTATTCATCCTGAAGATAGGCAATTAGTTGTTGAACAGGTAAGGAAGAAACAATTAAGAGATCCTAATGTAATAACTCATTATCAATTTAGATGTCTTACGAAAACAGGTGAAACTATATGGGTTGATAATTATTCAAAAACTATCGATTATGAAGGTAGACCAGCTGATTTTGTAGCAGTAATTGATATTACGGGAATGAAAAAAGCCCAACAAGCATTAAAAGAATCTGAGGAAAAATTCCACAATATTTTAGAAACATCTTCAGTTGGAGTAATGGAACTTGATGTTGTCAAGAAAAAATTATTATATATTAACCCGAAATTGTTGAATATAATTGGGTATAAAAAAGAAGAGATAACAGAAGATCTTTTCCGCAGCAATCTTATTCATCCAAAAGATTTAAACAAACTTTTAATGACAAATGAGGAATCAGAATTAGAATTTCGAATCATTGATAAACAGGGAAAATTAAAATGGTTAGCGGGAAAGAGAATTCCTCATTTTAATGAAAATGGAGAAATTTCTAGTATTAGAATATGGTTAGACGATATAACAGAAAAAAAGATGTATGAAAACTTAATTTATGAATTAAATATTAATTTTCTCAATTTCACAACTGATATTCGGAATAATATCGATTTACTCTTAAATACTTGCTTGAATTTACTAGATGGAGACTTGATATTATACATACATAAAATAATATCTGATGATAAAGAAAATTACCAAATAATATCATCTGATGAAACTTATATTTATAATTCAAAAGATATCAATCAACTCTTTCTTAGTGGTTTATTCTATGAAGAACACGATTTTCCTCAAACTTTTTTTGATATTGATAGAATGAAATATGCAAAAACGGATCCATTCATTATAGAGCATAAATTTAAAGGCAGTTTTGGAAAAGTAATTAAGTCAAACGAAGGCTTTAATAGCGCTGTATGTATTTTTTATAAAAATAATCCTATTATTAGTGGGGAAGATAATTTAGTTTTATTTTTAATTTGCGATGCACTTGAAATAGAGCAAAGACGTTGGCAAGTACAGAAAGATTTAGAAAAACAAAACATAACATTGAATAAAATAAATAAGTTAAAATCCGAGTTATTTTCAAGAACATCACATGAATTGAAAACACCTTTAATTTCGGTTAAGGGCTTTACAGAACTTTTATTAACGCTTTATAAATCTAAATTGGACCCCGAAATTATTTCAATTTTAGAGGAAATTAGTGATGGAAGTAAACGTCTTGAAAAAATAATTAATTTGCTTTTGGATAGTACAAAATTAGAAGCAGGTCAATTATCCTTGAATCTACAAGATGAAAATTTAACCTTTTTAATCAAGTTTTGTGTTAAAGAACTCCAAGGTTTAGCTAAATTAAGAGATCAAACTATTTCTCTTAATTTACAAGATAAGTTAGAAACAAAATTTGATAAAGAGAGGATTTACGAAGTGATTTCAAACCTATTAGTAAATGCAATTAAATATACTCCTCCCGGAGGGAAAATAACAATTGAATCCAAGAAAAATGAAGAATCATATGAAATTTCAATTAAAGATAATGGAATTGGATTTACCGAAGAAGAAAAAAATCAAGTTTTCAGACAGTTTGGGAAAATTGAACGATATGGACAAGGCTGGGATATTGCTGCTGATGGTACAGGTCTAGGACTATATATTACAAAAAGCCTTGTAGAATTACATGGAGGAAAAATTTGGATTGAATCTGAAGGAAGAAATAAAGGAACTACATTCCATTTTTCCCTACCGATATTAAAATAATTCAATTATAAATAACGTTCTCATTTTTCCCTAAATTTTTTTTAAATTACGATTTATTAATTGATTTAAACATTAACTAAAAGCTAAACAACATTTAGATTTTTTATCTTTGATTTTAATTTATTATAAAATTGTACGAAATTTATGAATTAAGTATTAAGTCTATAGAAGAAATGGACTCCTAATTTTTTATTAAAGACTTTAAATAATATTAAAACAAAAGAGTTAATCTTAAAATTTTTAATCAAACTAAAAATGGATTAGATCAAAAAAATGAAAGAATTGGGAGAAAATGGAGAACTTGAAGAAATACCAGAAATTAAGAAGTACTTTTCAAGAATCTATACGACTTTATCTAAAGATATTAGGGAAAAATTAAGGGATTTAGATCTATCAAAGGAAAAGAAAAAAAAGATAAAAAAAGAATTAGCATTCTTAACAAAAGATAAACAAATTGAGTATTTAGATGAATTAATTCAACTGAATAATCATGGATAAATTTTTGCTAAATTTCTAACCTCTTTTTAGTTTAGCTAAAATGCTAAAATGTTGAGCATTTTTTACTTATAAAAATGTAAAATATAAGAAATAACTGTTCTTTTAGATTTAGTTATGAATTATCGATAACAAATTTTTTTAAGAAATATACTTTTTTCTTTTTAAGATTATCAATTAATTTGTTTGATCAAACACATAAAAGCAAACACCTTGTTTTTTTACAAAATTGCAAATCAATTTTTAAATCATATGCGAGATTCGAAAGAATTATGAGCGAAAATGTGGAGAAATATATAAAAAGAAAAGTCTATAAGTCTACAAGTTCAAGAATTGCACAAAAGTTTGTTGATGCGGGATTAGAAAAAATAAGAGCATGTATCAACTGTGGAACTTGTACCGGAAGTTGTCCAAGTGGACATCGAACAGCATTTAGGACTCGTTCTGCGATTCGCCGAGCTCTTACAGGAGATGAAAGCGTATTGAGCGATATAGATATTTGGCTTTGCTCTACTTGCTATTATTGCTACGAACGTTGCCCAAGGGACATTCCTGTGACAGATATGATAATAAAATTAAGAAATATAGCAGTTGAAGAGGGATATATTTTAGATACACATTTTACGCTAGCTAAAGATATTTTTTATGCTACTGGGCATGGTGTACCCGCAACTGGCGAAAATAATAAAAAATGGAGAGATTTAAGAAAATCCTATGGATTGCCACCATTACCACCAACAGTTCATTCCTACCCTGAAGCTGTTAAGGAGTGCCAAGAATTGATGGATGCTGTAGGATTTAAAAAATTATTGGATAATGCAGAAAAATTAAAAAAAGAGAGAGCAAATGCAAAGAAAAAAGATAAGGAGGAATAATTATGGCTGAAGATTATAAATGGCGATATGGATTTTTTTTAGGATGTGTAATTCCTAACCGTTACCCTATGATTGAAGCCTCAATTAGAAGTGTTTTCGACCATCTCGGTGCTGAGCTTTTAGATTTACCGGGGGCTTCATGTTGTCCCGCACCTGGTGTTTTTAGAGCATTTCATATACCAACTTGGCTTGTTATTGCTGCAAGAAATATCTCTATCTCAGAAGGATTAGGAGTAAGTCCAATTACCGGTTGTAATGGTTGTTATGGAACTCTCAGAGATGCCTGGTATGAACTTGAACATGAATATGAATTAAAAAAAGAAGTTAATGAATATCTTGCTAAAATTGGTCGAACGTATAAAGGCAATCTGGAACCAAAACATGTGGTTCAAGCTTTCTATCTTGATATGGGATTAGATCATTTAAAAGATTATATTAAACTTAAATTTTCAGATTTAAAAGTAGCTGTACATTATGGGTGCCATATTGTAAAACCAAGTGATAAAAGACCTTGGAATGGTGAATATGAAGCTCCTAGATTTCTTGATGAGATTGTTGAAATCACAGGAGCAAAAAGTATTGATTATAAAGATAAATATATGTGTTGTGGAGCTGGTGGAGCTGTCAGAACTGCTGTTAAAGAAGTTGCAGCAGATTTTACACGGGAGAAATTAGTGAATATGAGAGAGGCGGGAGTCGATATTATTATTAACTGCTGTCCTTTCTGTCATCTTCAATTAGACCTAGGCCAATTAGAGGTAAATAATTTTTATGGAGATATAATTGGAGAACCATTTCACATTCCCGTAATATATATAACTCAACTCTTAGGAGTTGCGTTTGGCATGGATCCGAATTTATTAGGGTTAATTAAGAATCATGAATTGCAAGGCGTTTCTCCCTTTATTTCTGTAGATCCATTCTTGAATATTGTTAAAGACCAATTAATTTAGATAGAAGTGAATAAATGACAGAAACGAAAAAAAATATTGACATTACCGGCAATGAAAGACCTAAGATTGGAGTTTATGTATGTCATTGCGGGATAAATATTGGTGGTGTAGTTTCAGTTCCTGATTTAGTAGATTATGCTAAAACTCAACCTAATGTTGAAATTGCCCGAGAATATAAATTCTTTTGTTCTGATGTAGGTCAGAAAATGATTAAAGAAGATATTGAAGCGGGATTGGTGAATAGAGTTATTGTTGCAGCATGCTCTCCCAGAATGCATGAACCTACTTTTAGAATAGCATGCAAGGAAGCAGGATTAAACCAATTTTTATTTGAAATGGCTAATATTCGAGAACACTCTACTTGGGTCCATATGAGGGAACCGGAAGGAGCTTATGAAACTGCTAAGGACCATATTAGGATGGCTATTGCAAAAGCAAGAGAATTAGTACCGCTTGAAGTTCAAAAAGTAAAAGTTGAACCCTCTTGTTTAATAATTGGTGGAGGTATTGCAGGAATGAATGCAGCATTAGATCTTGCAAATAGTGGTTATAAAGTGTATCTTGTTGAAAAAACTCCTACCATTGGCGGACATATGGCTCAACTTGATAAAACATTTCCTACAATGGATTGTAGTAGTTGCATTCTTACTCCAAAAATGTCTGAAGTTTCACGTGAAAAGAATATAGAACTCTTAACCTATTCTGAAGTAGTAGAGGTTTCAGGGTACATAGGTAATTTTGAAGCTACAATCTTAAAAAAACCACATTATGTGGATCAAGTAAAATGTACTGGATGTGGAATTTGTGTAGATTACTGTCCTGTAACTGTTGGAAATGAGTTTGAACTTGGTTTAGGAACAAGAAAAGCAATATATATTCCATTTCCCCAAGCTATTCCCGGACAATATACAATAGACATGGATCACTGTATTGAATGTGGAATTTGTGCAAGACTAGATGTATGTGAACCAGAAGCTATAATTTATGATGATAAACCAGAATATTTGAAAGTTAAAGTAGGAACTATTATTGTAGCAACAGGATGGGATTTATTTGACCCAACAGAGTTAAAACAATATGGGTATGGAAGATATACAAATGTTATTACAGGTTTTCAAATGGAGCGTTTATTAAGTTCTTTTGGACCAGTAATTGGCAAACCAGTTAGACCTTCAGACCTTAAAGAGCCACATAGCATTGCTTTCCTTCAATGTGTTGGAAGTAGGAATTTTAGAGAAGGAGGTAATCAATATTGCTCTCGAGTCTGTTGTATGTATGCAACAAAACAAGCAAGGCAGTATAAAGAAAAGCATCCTGATGCTGACGTGTATATATTCTATATGGATGTTCGAGCTTTTGGAAAAGGATATGAGGAATTTTACGAATCTGCTGGTCGAAATTATGGAATAAATTATGTGAGAGGTAGAATTGCAGAGGTTACTGAAGATGAAGATCATAATATTATTATTCGATCTGAAGACACATTACTTCAGCAACCAGTTGAATTAAAAGTTGACTTATTTATATTATCTTGCGGCTTAGAACCAAGAGCAGATGCAGATATCATAACTTCTCTATTAAGAATTCAAAGATCAGCTGATGGATTCTTTTTAGAAGCACATCCAAAATTAAGACCCGTTGATACTTTAACAGATGGGATTTTTATTGCGGGAGCCGCTCAAGGACCAAAAGATATTCCAGATGCTGTAGCTCAAGCTAAAGGAGCAGCATCTAGTGCGGCTGTATTAATGGCTAAAGGTGAAGTAGAAATAGAACCATTTTTTGGTATTGTTCATCCTGAAAGATGTATTGGATGTGGTATGTGTGTTGAGAATTGTGCTTATGGAGCAATTGAGCTTGTTGAGGACCGATGGTTTGGAACTGTAGCCAAAATCAATGAAGCACTCTGTAAAGGGTGTGGTGCTTGCTCAGGAAATTGTAGATGTTCAGCAATAGACATTAAAGGGTTTACAGCTGAACAAATTTACTCAATAATCACAGGAAGGCTATAAAAAACAATATTCAAATTGTTTTTCAAAATCCATTAATATTAATTTTTATATTTCCAGCCAAATGTAGAATGATAGATTCTATAATTGATAAATTATAAGAAATATTTTTATTGAATGTAGACATATTTGTAAATACCGTTAATTTCAAAATGAAATCTAAAATAAAATTTGAGGTGTTGTGAATATGCCAAAATTTATTGTTGTACATTCTGTACCTAGAGATGCTTTAGAAAAAATGGCCGAAATTCCCCCTGAGGAAAACAAAATGATTATTAATATAAGAAAAGCTGGTAATTATGATGCTTATTGGATAAGAACTTGGGCAGTACTAGACCATGAAAAGTTATATTGTGAATGGAATGCAAAAGATGCTGAATCAATCCGTAAAATATGGGATGAAAATGTCAAAGGAATAGGAATTGATTCCATTGCTGAAATGCAAATTGTCGAAGGTGAAGATTATCGAGAAAAATAAAGATTTAAAACCTATAAGTTTTAACTCATTTTTTTATTAATTAATTTTCTCAATAAACATAAAGCAATTAATAAATACAATATTCTGTATTTATCTATGATCGATAAATGGCTTTCAAAAACTAAATTTAAAGTATTAGTTGAAAAATTAGTCAAGCGATTATTTTATAAAAAAATTTCAGCTAATCAAATTACCGTTTTAGCTTTAATTTTGGGACTATTGAGTTCTTTATCTATTTTTTTAAGTGGAATAATGGTATGGAAAATTCAATTAATTATATGTGCTGCAATTTTAATGGTTATATCCTTTTTCTTTGATGCTTTAGACGGAGCATTAGCAAGGTTAGATAAACCTACTACTTTTGGAGGTATTTTGGATATTTTTAGTGATAGAACTGTTGAAGTAGTCATTATTATATCTCTTATCTCTACTGACCCTTTGACTTTAATGTGGCCAGGAATTTTTTCCCTTGGAGCAATAGTACTATGTATTTCAATGTTTTTATTGATAGGAGGGGCTTTAAAAGAAGATGAATTAGACGAATTGAAAAAAGTAATATATTATCGCCATGGACTTATGGAACGTTCAGAAACTTTTTTGTTTCTTTTCTGCATTACTCTTCTAATTTCATTACGTTTTCTATTATTATGGATTTTTGCAGGATTAGTATTCTTTACAGCAGTTTTCAGACTAAGAGA
>Ga0114922_10000154_pt1 | contig 63602 bp, 62 predicted proteins | sample AartaG_FD_100975 | JGI IMG/M metagenome (GOLD analysis project Ga0114922, IMG submission 100975) | Deep subsurface microbial communities from Aarhus Bay to uncover new lineages of life (NeLLi) - Aarhus_00045 metaG | ecosystem: Environmental > Aquatic > Marine > Oceanic > Sediment | place...
AATCCGTTACATCGTACTTTGACATCGGCGTATCCTTTCTCTTTTTTGTTAAAAATTTTAGTTTTGTTAAGAAAGGTTACGCTACTTTTTTATAAATTTCCACACCTTTTGTAATTAACTCAAACTGATCTGGCCAGCATAACCGCAAAAGCCAGCAGGAAAAACAACCAGGGCTTTTCCAGATTACCGCCTTTCAAAGCCCTGAAAACCAAAAAACTGACGATCAATCCTAAAGCCATCAGCCCGAGTAAAAGCAGATGGTAAATATATTCCATCCAGTATGGCGTCAGTTTGTAAAATCCGCCGGCTAAGGCCACTTTTCCCGGCAGCAAGACAGCCAATCCGGTTAATATTAAAGTGTTAGTTTTCATAATTTCATTCACTCCTTAAAACCCTCGAAAACTCATCCTCAAGTCCCCATTTTATAGACAGTTGTTTTTTGCCGTTGATAAAATTCTGGGTCTCAATCCGAAGCTGTGACACAGTCCGTTTATACATTTTATTGCCCAGGTACTTTTGAACTACATTCAGATAATCCGATAAAAGGTCGTTAAAATTAGCAATCAGCCTGTGAATTTTTGCTTCATCAGGAAGTGATTTCACAAGTTTCAACAATAACTCAAATCCGAGTTCTCCCTTTTTGCCGTCAATATAATCGGTTAAAAGCGGATAATCAGATTTGCGCCGCTGAAATGCCTCAGCATAAATTTTCTCACCTTTAGCCCCCATTTTATTTTGCAGACTCTGGAAAATTATCTCGAAATTATGTTTATAAATATTTGTTAGTAATTTAATAAGTTCTTCAGATTCATCTACTTTCGGCTTTTTTTCTTTAACTTTCCGTATGCCGGCTTTTGCCAGACCGATCTGTATGATGTTAGCTAATGCCTTGGAGGTAAGAAACTTATCAAGAGAGGAATCCCTCAACAAATCACTCATTTTTTTACCGGAGCCAATTAATGCCATAACTAGTATTTCATTGCGGCTTAAATGAATTTGTTCTGTTTCTAAAACCGGGTTTTTATCGAGTTCCAGATATGTTTCATCAGGAGGCAGAACCTTCTTTAACTCTTCCCACTCATCGATCCTGCGAGTACCTTCCATAATAATATTCATGGGATTGAGTTCGGTCTGAATGCTTTCAGGAGGCGGAGTTCTACCCTCAGCAAAATTAAACTCGCCGTCTTTCCAGCCAAATAGACTATAAATGATTTCTTCGATTTGAATTCGCAGACAATTTAAAATTTCATCCCGCGTAAATAATCCCATTTCAACCAGGGTGGCGCCAATCTTTTTACCCTCCTTTTTTTCTCGCAGCACCTTATCCAGCTCAGGCTTGGAAATCCGCCCCATCTTTAGGAGAACATTGCCAAATAAATCACGTTCCTCCGAGGAATTGGCATATACTATAAAACCGCTTCTAAAGTAGATTTCCTTTCTGCCATCTCCCTTGGTTATAGATAAAACGCCGGTCTTTTTTGTGGAAAAAATCAATTGAAAAATGTCAGGTAATGATACAGTTTTTAAATTCCCAATAAAACTCATCGAGTTTTCCGCCTTCGTGTTAGTCTTCGATCATGTAATCTATTTTTACCTGATCATCGCAGAACCTGATTCTGAAAGTTCCAATAATACTTGTCGCCAGGATTTCATCGTTCATATAAGTCAAGTTTTGCCTGTCCCTAATTGCCGAATACCTGCCTTTCCCTGGACTAAAAACCAGCAAACCCGGAGTATACTTCTTCAGGTTCTCAAATACTACCCCGTATGGTTGAACAGACCAGGGCAATTCCAATAAAAATACTGATTGCCAGAGCCTGTCGGCCAAATGGGGCGACACCACACCGGCAAGAAGACAGACCCCGCCCTCTGTTTCCAGTTTAAAATAATACCCGTCTTTCAACGGTTCGATATTATTATCGGATTTATAACAAACAAATTTAACTCTTTTATTTAAAATAGATTCCACCAAATTACGTTGGCCTGTACCCTCACTTGTAAACCCGTCAATATCCACCAGATCGTCAGGATTTACAATGCCGCCAATTTCCAACTCGGACATCACTGTACAAAAGGCTTGTCTTTCCTCAGTAAAAACCGTATCTATCCGGCTAATGCCCCCTTTATATAAATACGGCAAAAGATTTAACTCAATCTGACGACAAAGGCTGTCCTCATGGCAATCATACCAGAGATAATTTTCCCCTTCATTGGAATTGTATAAAACAGCCCTATCGGGTCCACAGTCTATAAAAGTCAAGGTTTCGGTCTTAGGACCTTTTAAATAGGATATCCAGATTAAGCCGCTTAATGCAGCAAGAATGATAAATGTTCCATTTAGACTAAATCTTTTTGCAAAAAACAGTTCAGACGACACATACAGAATGCAGTAAAACAGGATAAGTTTCAATAATCCGGGCGACCCTACAGTTAACACTGCCATCGGCAAACCGGCAAAAAAATCGAGTAATGGAAATATTATCGAAATTAATTCCTTTAATGGCCAGGCAAAGATTACTGCAATTGTGTTACCCAGAATTATAAATGGCAGGAAAACAAGACCGGCTACAGTTAAAATTCCAGCTAAAGCTATCATCGGTATATTAGCCAGAATTCCCACCAGCGGAAGACGGTTGAAATAATGAGCGGATAAGGGCAGTACAGCTATCTGAGCCGAGATAGTTGTTATAAAAACAATCAATATCCAATTAAGTCTTCCGGAGAATATCGATTTACTTCGTCTGCCTGTAACATTGAATTTGGGCAAAAAATAAAGAATGCCGGCACAGGCGGCTACCGACAACTGAAAACCAACATTAAAAAGCCATAGCGGTTTCAATATCAGCAATAATAATCCAGCAAAACCAAGCAGGCCGATTGTATCGGCGTTTCGCTGACGGTAAAAACCCAGAAGCACGACTGATGCCATCACCGAAGCTCTCACAACCGAAGGTTCATTACGGGTTAAAAAGCTAAAAAATAGTATCGCACACAAAATCAAGATTATTTTCAGCCGCCTGTTAACCGGTTTTAAAACAAATAAAAGGAAGAAGACTACTATCCCTACATTTGAACCCGAAACAGCCATGAGATGAAAAGTCCCGGTATCTCTGAACAGTCTGGCAATATCTTCAGGGATATTTCGTTTCTCACCCAGGATAAATCCTGCCAACAACGAGGCATGCTCAGCGGGCAGATACTTATAATAACCATCCAGCATAACTTTTCGAACGGGCGCAACCATTTTGTTTATAAAAATTTCATCGAGCGACCAGAACTTGAACAGACTCCACCATGGCGAGGGAGGTTCAGTATATATATCTATATCTTCCTCACCTCTTAGAACTATCATTCCGAAGATTTCCCTGAAATTGAGATAACGGGCAAAATCAAAACCACCGGGGATACGAGGACCGCCCGGAGTAAATAAATAACCGGTAAATTTTATTCTATCCCTGAATGAAAATGCCGTTGACGGTTCTTTGATTTTGACCAGGATTCTACCAGAGGACTGCAAATCTCTTTTGCGCCAGGTTAATGAATCGACTTCGACTACAAGATAAGTCCGGTCAGTTCTTATATCGGGTTCTTCGACTATCTCACCTTTTACTGTAATGGCGCTTGCTTTTTCGGCAATCTTCTTAATATGAGTGGGCGGGAATCCGGAGACTGCAATTTTGTACTGCACTACGCCGCACATGAAAAGCGTTATAGATATTAATATAGTTGCAATTAGGCTGTTTTTTCTGAAATGAAATATCCAGGCTGTTATTGCCAGTGCTATTATAATAAACAAAGCGACAACAGGAATTATCGGCATATAATTCCCGCAGGCAATTCCTGCCGAATATAGAACCAGCGTCTTTAAAGCCGGTCTTCTTTTGAAAAGTCCCTGCGGTTGATTGGTTGTTGGGGAGTTTGATGACATTTAGACTAAGCAAACATGAAAATGTTACTGCTGATTATTAACCCGCATTATTCACAAATCTTAACATGTGCTTCTTCTGCCAGAGTTGTCGGAAGTAACTTCCGACAGCACAAAAAAATTATACTGCTGATTATAAAACCCGAATTCACCGATATTCCTCCGAACATGTGGTTTTCCATCGTCTGTGCGCCCAAAAATAGAAATCGGGATAACGGGTCACGTATTTCGCTATGACATCGGTGTAGGCCTGGGTCAGCTTTCTAATATCTTCTTCCTTATCATCACTTTTTGTTATTGTTATTGGACCCTCAAAATATACTGTATGATTGACGAGGTTTTCCCTGACCGGCATAAAGACATAAATCGGACAGCCGGTTTTTAATGCAAAAGCGGCCGGACCTTTGGGCGTTGATGCCGGCCGGCCGAGAAAATCAACAATTACGCCATCCTTGCCGGCATCCTGATCAGAAAGCATGACGACGCCCCGGCCCTTTTTCAAAGCTGAAAATACGCCTTTTGCGGCAATGCCTATTTCAATCAATCCAGCGCCGAAGATAGACCGGTTGCGGTTCATCAGGTTATTAACCAGATGATTTCGCTGCCTGCCGACTAAGAAATCTATCCGCCAGCCGCGTGAGGCCATGAACGCTCCCATTAGCTCGAAGTTTCCAAAATGTCCGGATACGATTGTCATACCCTGTCCAGTTTTAAAATGCTCTGTCATCAACTCATCACCAATTGCTTTAATAAACTTGGACAAATCCATTTTCGAAAGTTTCGGAAATAGACCGAACTCGATCATGCTTCTGGCAAAACTGATATATGACCTCAAAGCAATAGTCCGATACTCTTTATCAGTATACCTGTCACCAAACGAATTTTTTAAATTTCCCAGTGATACCTTTCTCCTTACTTTTAATATTGAAAAAGCAAAAAAACCAAGAATATCGCCGAAACGTAACGCTAATTTCAGCGGCAGCAGGTTTAAGAAAACCATCAATGCCCTGACTATCAAATATTCAATTTTATGCTGAAGGGTCTTGGTCATATCCCTGTAATCGTTCCTCCAATTCCCATCTCTTTCTTTTCTTTCTAACCTGGATTTTTTTCATGACATACAACAGGATAATCAGAACAGCCAGCATCGGAAAGAAAAAGTCCGATTCAAAAAGAAAAAGTACAAATCGATATCTTTTAACAGTCTGTTTCTGCCAGAGGTTAACCCACTCTATGTATTTATAACCGCTTGCGCTGAAGAATGCATTATATATGTCTCCGCTCTTTCGATAGTCATTTAAAAAATCTGGAATAAACTGAATACTCAGCTCCTGCACCAGAAAAGATACTGCCAAGTATGATTGGGAATAGGCCAGGCCGGCCTTCGCGCCGCTGAATTTGTTGACATCCTCAAGCGCTGTAAGCGGAATCAAGCCGCTTCCCCAGACCGCCCTGGTAATCCGGATGTCATTTGACAGACGCCACTCACCCGACACAAGCTGACAGAAGCCCTCCTCGAACCATCGCGGAAGCCATTTCCCGCCGGATGCTTTATCGAGCATCAAATGCCCCAGCTCGTGCCCTAATAACTCTTCCAGGCTTTTGCCGACCCTAAAATGAGACGGCGATTTTATTACTATCAGCTTTCTTTTCTTTACTGCCGCCGCGGCTCCCCAATCGGGAAACGTTGTCCCTAAAGCGCGGTTGAACGACTCCATAGTAGAGGCAATAACCACCCTTATTGTATCGGTGTACTCTATATCAAGCATCCCGGCTATTTTATCATGATGATATTCTAACGTCAGACGAGTTCTCAGGGTATCGGATGGCGGTGCCTTAATCTGAAAAACAGCGGCCGGAGAATTAATGCTGAGTACTGCTATAATAAATAAAACTAAAAAAGCCCGGGGCAAGCCGGGCAATGATATTATATTTTTACCTTTATTCAAGACCGTAGGAGTGTCCGGGCTCCAAAATTATACATTCAACGCCCTGCTGTTTAACTTTTTCGCAGAATTTAACAGGATCGGTTTTTATCGGATCGAAAGTATCATAATGCATCGGGATTACTTTCCGTGGCTTTAAAAACTCAACAGCTTTAGCCGCATCGTTTATGTCCATGGTGAAATAACCGCCGACAGGCAGCAGAGCCATGTCGATTTTATCCATTTCTCCTATAAGCTTCATGTCCATAAACAGGCCGGTGTCGCCGGCATGGTAAATCACTTTGCCATCCATCCGGATAATAAAACCGACAGGATTCCCACCATAGGCCAGGTCGCCGCCGAGCGTTGAACCATGATGCGCAATAGTAAGCTTTAACGAGCCGAACGGAAAATCAGCGCCGCCGCCAATATGAAGACCGGCTGTATTTTTAACCCCCTTTGAGGTACAGAATGTTGCCAGCTCAAAGTTCGAGATCACCGTTGCATTGTTTTTCTTGGCCAGTTCAATTGTATCCCCAAAGTGATCGCCATGACCATGAGTGAGTAAAATGAAATCAGCTTTTACATCATCGACTGTCACTTTAGCCATCGGGTTGCCGCTGATAAACGGATCGATTATGACCTTATGTTTGCCGTCATCAAGTAGAAAACATGCATGTCCTAAAAACGTTAGATTAAGCATAACACCTCCAATTTTCCAAAAATTTTAAGCCATCAGCCTTAATCTGTCAATAAACTATTAGCTCTTCAAAAAATTAAATTACCTTATCTATAACGCCGCCGCCCAGCAGAGCCTTACTATTATAAAAAACCGCCGACTGGCCGGGAGTAATGGCCCGCTGGGGCTCATCGAAAATTACCTGAGTTTTCTGATTAGATTTTACTTTAACCGTGCAATCAGCCGGTTGGTGACGGTACCGGATTTTTGCCTGACACTTAATCAAATCGTCATCACATATTTCAATAAACCAGTTGGTTTCTGTGACCTCAAACTCCGATTTGAACAGCAGCCGTTCCGGCCCTGCAACCAGTCTGTTATTCTCTTTATCGATTTTCAAGACATACAGCGATTCCGGATTTGAAATACCCAGGCCGCGCCGCTGACCGACTGTATAATGAACTAATCCCTTATGACGACCGACAATTTGCTCCTCTTCATTGACTATATCGCCGGGAACAGCCCCTCCCACCAAATCCGCATAGCCTCCTTCCGGAATAAAACAGATGTCCTGACTTTCAGGGCAGAAAGCGCTGCTGAGTTTATGATCAGCTGCAAGTTCCCTTATTCGTTCCTTGGTGTAACCGCCATTAGGAAACAGCGTTCTTTTCAGATATTCTGCATTCAAAGCCCACAGGGCATACGATTGATCTTTGGCGCTGTATTTTGCTTTATGTATCATAAAATGGCCTTGATCCTCAACTATATTTGCGTAATGACCGGTAGCGACATATTCCGCACCGAGATTATCGGCCAAATGAATCATTTCCGGCCAGCGAATAAGGCTGTTGCATCTGGTACATGGATTGGGAGTATTCCCCTTAAGATAAGACTCTTTAAAATGATCAATGACCAGTTCCTTAAACTGATCGGTTCTGCCGATAACATAATGGGGGATATTTAAAACACTGCAGACCTTTCGAGCACTACTTAAAGATTCTAACGAACAACAATTCTTAGTGGAACCATCAAGGCTGAGTTCATCAAGGTCAAAATGTTTGAATGTAATGCCGATAACATCATAACCGTTGTCTTTGAGCAGGGCAGCGGCAACGGACGAATCAACACCGCCTGATATGGCAACAAGAACAGAACTCAATCAAATATACCGTAAGTTATCGCTGCGTTTGATAGAGCGGCGAAATGCTCCTGAGCCTGTTTACCTCCTGTTCGAGGATATCCAGCAAATAGTCAATATCAGATTCGCTGTTAGAACGCCCGAATGAAAACCGTATGGAACCCTGAGCCAGATCAGGAGAAATTCCCATTGCCAGGATAACATGAGACGGCTCAACTGCGCCAGAGGAACAGGCAGAACCTGATGATACTGCAATGCCCTTAAGATCGAGGCTAAGTACTATCGATTCGCCCTCAATCGCTTTAAAAGCAATATTTACAGTATTAGGAACACGGTTTTTCTGATCACCGATAATTCTAATACCGTTAATACGATTTCTAACGCCGTCTACAAAAATTTTAGTCAGTCTTCTTAACTTTTCTGATTCAGTATCCATATCACGCCAGGCAATTTCAATCGCTTTGGCAAGACCGACTATACCGGCTACATTCTCTGTTCCTGCCCGGCGGTTAAATTCATGCGAGCCGCCATGGCTTAACCGTCGGATTTCGGTCTTTTTCTTAATATAAAAAACACCGACGCCTTTAGGTCCATACAATTTATGTCCCGATATAGAAAGCATATCTACACCAAGCTGATCTATAGTGAAGGGAATTTTACCGGTTGACTGAACAGCATCAGTATGAAAAAGCACATTCCTATCGTGAGCGGTTTTTACCAGCCCGACTATATCCTGAATGACGCCGGTTTCATTATTGGCATGCATTATTGACACCAGGATCGTATCGGGTCGAATTGCCTTTTTTAAATCATCCGGGCAGACTCGCCCGTCAACTCCGGTATGCAGATAAGTAATCTCAAAGCCTTGCTTCTCTAAGAAATGGCAGCTCTGCAATACCGCTGGATGTTCGATATTGCTGGTTATGATATGTTTCCCTTTTTCCATTTTTGCCCAGGCGGTTCCCTTAATCGCAATGTTGTCGGATTCTGTTCCACCCGACGTGAAGATTATTTCATCAGGAGAACACTTAAACAAACCGGCAATTTTTTCCCGGGCGTTTTCTAAAGCTATTCGGGCAGCCCGCCCCCAGCCATGAAGCGAGCTGGCGTTGCCGAATTCATCCGAAAAATAAGGCTTCATCGCCTCTAAAACCTCAGGATGGACAGGTGTTGTTGCATTATGGTCAAGATAGATTCGTTTCATCCTTTTTTACCTCCAGAACGAATATAAGCAGGTATTGTCCTTCTGTCAAGCCGGGTATCCGGCTATTATCAGTAAAAATAATAACGTCAACAACCTCAATATTGTTCCTTTGAAAACCGCCTGAGTAAAGATATAAGTGTTTTATGTAACTTGTTTGTAATCAATATAATTCCATATAGAAACTGGTAAAAATCCGCTGTTTTCTGGTGCTGTCAACTCTCTCTCCGAGCCATATGGCTGCAGTCGACAGCTTTCTTTCTACAGGCCATTGTGTCGACCTCAGAGAGGCTATGCCAAAAGTCCGTTTCTGTGTTTCGGGAACTATGATTCCCGAAACGAGGTTCATGCAACTTTTATTAGCCCAATAGGTTGCATACATAAAGCTGCCGGAATCATAGTTCCGGCAGCACCTGATTGGACTTTTGGCACAGCCTTCAGAGGGTCGACACCACAGTATAATATAATTCTTCAAGTAAGAAGCGGATTTCTTTCAACATTAATATCCAGCCGCTATCCCCTCCGAGCGGCTGTCGGTGCCGCCGGTTATTAAGCCTGTTTCCGGGTCAATCCAGATACACTGAGCCGAAGACCAGAGACCGGCCTGATAGATTCTATGCCCCTTAGCCTGAAGATTAACCAGAACATCTGTGGGGATTCCATCCTCGACAAACACAACATCCGGTTTCCACTGGTGATGCACTCTTGGAAAATCCACTGCCTGCTGTACATCCATACCGAATTCAACGATGTTTAGAAATGTTTGCACAACTGTTGTGATGATTTTCGGTCCGCCCGGCGAACCGAAGATACCGGCAGGCTTGCTGTCTTTGAGAACAATTGTAGGCGACATGGAAGAGAGAGGCCGCTTGCCCGGTTCAATGGCGTTGGCTTCAGACCCGACCAGCCCGTAATAGTTGGGCGCTCCCGGTTGAAGCGAGAAATCATCCATATGGTTATTAAGCAGCAATCCCCACCCCGGAAGGATAACCGCCGACCCGAAACTAGTATTCAGACTGGCAGTAACAGCCACCATGTTGCCCTTGCTGTCTATAATCGAAAAATGTGTTGTTTCAGAGCTTTCGCGTGCAGGAAGAATACCCGCTCCAGGTATATTTGACGCCTGATGCGGTTTTATTGTGGAACGGTGGTCTGCAAGATAGGTCGAATCCAATAGCCCGTCAAGGGGGATATCTACAAAATCGGGATCGCCAAGGTAATAGGCGCGATCGGCAAAGGCTCGTTTCATCGATTCAATTATAATATGAAGCGGCTCTGACGACCCCGGCTCCCAGTAACGCAAATAAAACGGTTCAAGCATCTCTAAAATCTGCACGACATGGATGCCCCCCGATGACGGCGGCGGCATGGAATAAATATCATAACCGCGAAAACTTCCCCGAATCGGCTGACGCTGGACGGCTTTGTAGGTTTTTAGATCATCTGCAGTTAAATAACCCCCGTTTTCAGTGATATAATCTGATAAGGTTTTTGAAAAACCGCCGTTATAAAACCAATCAATACCTTGTTTTGATAATTTCTTAAGAAACTTTGCCAGGTCCTTTTGAACTAATCGATCACCGAAACCGTAGGGAAGCGTATCATTACCGGGGAAAAATATTTCCCGGCTGGAGGGGTATTGATAAAGGCGCTCTCTTGAATATATAAGTCTTTCCGCATAGGTGCGTGAGAGTATAAACCCGGTATCGGCCAAAGCAGCAGCGGGTTCAATCAGTTTTTTCCATGGATGTTTTCCCCACTTCTTGGCAATCATTGCCAGGGCGGCCGGCTCACCCGGTGTGGCAACGGCAGTAACGCCCTCTGTAGACAAACCCGGGATTACAGTTGAATCAGCAGAATTGATATATAGATTGCGGTGGGCATTTATGGAAGCCCGCTCTCTGCCGTCAATGGCAAACACCTGTCCGGTTTCGGACCAATAAATTAAAATGAAACAACCGCCGCCCATTCCCGAGTTGCAGCCTTCGGTTACATTCAGCGCCGCAGCGACAGCAATGGCCGCATCCGCCGCATTGCCCCCATCCTGAAGAATTTGCAGACCGATTCCTGCCGCAATGGGTTCCGATGAAACAACCATGCCATTTTGTGCTGCAGCCGGTCTGGGTGAAGCCGACCAGACGGAATATGCTAATACAAATAAAATTAAAATCGCTGTTTTTATAATTAATAAACGTTTCATTTTTCCTCCAAAAAGCGCCAATGACTGCAATTACAATAAATTACAATATTTGCGTTCATTAATCAAGACTGCTTTAAAAATGCCTAAAATATGTTGAAGGAATGATTTTTATAGTCAAATATACCTAATTAATGGTTTGTTGCGTTTCATTATTAACATTATTAATGCTTCAAACCTATACTTTTTCATTTACATAATTCATTTCAGATAATCCATTGCCGATAAAATGATAAACATCAGTCGGGTGTCATTTAAAGTCCCGGTGAAGATTTTTATAGGGACCAATGAGAATTATTATTGAGATAATCTTTGTTGAGGAGATATATGTTAGAGGGAAGAAGACTTAGAAGAATGCATGTGATTTCTTACCTTAAAGTTCATGAAAGAAACACGGACGACTCAATCGGACGGTTAGTAGATATTACAACTGAGGGTATGGGATTATACAGCGAGGAACCGATTGATATAAATAGAATTTATCAATTCAGAATGACTTTGCCTACAGCATTAAAGAAAAAAAAGGATATTACATTTGACGCTAGAGTAGTATGGAGCAAACGGGCTGTTCATCCGGGTTTTTATGATTCCGGTATTCAGCTTTTAGATGTTCCTTTAAAAGATATTGAAGTGATCGAGCAATTCATTGAAGAGGCGACCTTAGAGGACCGCTGGCTTTCTGTTGATTGACTGTTTCGCCATGGTTATTGATTCGATCGAGATGATGTTGCTTTTCTTTATATAAATATCGAATGTTTCACAGATTAGATCCTGGAGATCATATTTAAATTCTTTACACATTACCTCTTTATGTCATTCATTCAACGGTCTAAAGGTCCCTCAAATGCCAATAAAAACACGACAGTAATATAATAATACTCTTTAGAAGTTAAATCTTTTTTAATAACAATTCGTATGTTATGATGTGAATTAGTATTATATATTGTTGATCATTAGTGTCCGGACTTTTTTAAGAACAGGATGAATGATTTAAAGATTGTGAAATATTATCATCAATTAAACGACTTTGTTTTAAGGGATTAGAATTCTCACATTTTGTGTGGTTGTTTTCAAAGATTATAGATTTTATTTTGAGATACGAAAGCTGTCATTCCCCGCCAAGGCGGGGAATCCATGATGATTGATGCTTTATCCGTTGTTTTTAAGTAATAGTGGTTGAACGGTATATACGACGTTATGGATTCCCTCTTTCGAGGGAATGACAATTGTTAATTTATTATTTATAGAAAGGCCGGACAGTAGTGATTGTTGATATAAATTTAAGATGATTGACAATTAAATTTGCTCAATATAAATTGAATACAAAGAAAGGAGTATAAGCAATGACAAAGCTTAAGGTTTTATTAATTCTGATCGTTGTATGCGCAATCTTTATTGGCTGTGGTGAAAAACCGGCGGGCGAGGTTACAAAAAAAGTGCTGAAAAATGGTTTGACCGTACTGGTCAAGGAAGACCATAAGTCTCCGGTTGTGTCAATTGTCACCCTGGTCAAGGCAGGTTATTTCAACGAGCCTGACTCAATAACCGGCATATCGCATTTGCTGGAACACATGTTCTTCAAGGGTACAAAAAGAAGAGGCGTCGGCGAATTAGCCCGAGAGACCCGGACAGCAGGAGGTTATCTCAACGCCGGTACAGGATACGAACAGACGACTTACTATACCGTGCTGCCATCAAAATCGTTTGAAAAGGGGTTGGATATTCAATCTGACGCTTTAGTCAACAGCGCTATCGATCCCGATGAGCTTCGTAAGGAATCCAAAGTAGTGATTCAGGAGATAAAAAGGAAACTTGATAATCCCAACGCGTATTCTTATGAGAAACTCATGGAGCTGGGTTTTGACAAACATTGGCTCAGACGCTGGCGGATGGGTTATGAAGAGCAGGTGGCAGGCTGGCCTCGAGACTATCTGTATAATTATTATCAGACGCGATATCGTCCTGAGAACATTATTGTTGCCATTGTAGGAGATATCGACAAATCACAGGCATTTAAGCTGATCGAAGAATATTATGGCGATATACCGGTAGGGGAATTCCAAACAGAATTTTCTCCCTCAGAACCGCCGCAGAACGCTTTGAAATACCGGCGGATGACCGCAGATATAACTCGCAATATCGTACATGTCGGTTTCCATGTCCCCGGCGCGCTCGATGACGATTATTATCCGTTAACAGTCCTTAATTCTATTTTAAGCGATGGCCGTGCCTCTCGTCTTTACCAGGAGATCAAGGAAAACCTGGGACTGGCGCAATCGGTATCATCATATAATGACGCCTACAAGGATTTTGGATGTTTTGTAATCAGCGCCGAGCAGAACAAAGGCAAATTGTTGGAATTAATAAATGGCATTTTTGAGCAGGTAGAACGGCTCAAAATCGATAAAGTAAGCCGCGCAGAGCTTCAAAGAGCATTGAATCGGCTTGAGTCTTCATACCTTCATTCTCTAGAGGAAGTAAATGGCCAGGCCAGAAATTATGCTTCTTATGAAGCCTATGGCGATTATAAGCTGGCTGACACCTACCTGGATAAACTAAGAGCCGTAACCGCCGAAGACATTCAAAAAGTTGCTGTAAAATATTTTACACTTAACAACGCTTCAATTTTTGAATATCTGCCGGCTGATAATAAATATAAGGAACTTTCTGCAGAAGAATTTAACCGGTTGCTTGCTGAAACACAGGCAAAATACCAGGCAGGTTATGAGCCGTCCGAACCTGGGACAGCGCCGGAGATAACAGCACCAGCGGTTGGCGGGCAAGATCTGGCCGATCAACCGGCACAGAAAAAAGTTTTAAGCAACGGTATAACGGTTATCTGCCGAGAAAATCACTCACTGCCGATTGTATCGACCGCCGCTTACTTTTACGGCGGCAGGTTCACCGAAAATGAGAATAACTCCGGTATAACGCAATTGATGGTGAAAACAGCTATCAAGGGAACAGCAAACATGTCCGCGGCCGATATAGCCAGCGCTGTCGAGGGTATGGGAAGCAGTATATCTTATGAAGTCGACAAAGACTATTTCGGTTTTACTTTCGAAAGCATGTCTAAGAATTTTGAGGAGGGATTTTCGATTTTCACCCGGGTAATATTGAACCCCTCATTTCCACCTGATGAACTCCAAAAGGAGAAAAAGGATCTGCTGGCTGCAATTAATCGTCAAAAAGATTCCATGAGAAGCTATCCGATCGAACTTTGCGCTCAGGCGCTTTATGAGAACCACCCGTACGGGATGCCCTCTCTGGGAAATATAGAAGCTATCGAAAAGATAGATATAAATGACCTTCTCAATATGCACGCAAGCTTGGCTACAACCGGTAATCTCGTTATCGTTTTTGTTGGTGATATAACATTAGATGAAGCTGTTGATCTAACCTCTAAATATTTCAGTGAAATGAATGCCAGCGGGAGAACAGAGCCGCCATCAGCTGATGTAAAACTGTCATCGATCCATTCGATAATAAAGAAACGGAATAAAGCGCAATCTGCGCAGGCATTTGCGTTTTTCACCTGCGATTATGCCAGCCCTGATTATGAACCTTTAAAGATCTACCAGAATATCGTCAGCGGTATGGGAGGACGTTTGTGGACAGAGGTCAGAGATAAGAGATCTCTTGCTTATTCTGTTTATGGATACCAGTCATCGGGGGCTCTCACAGGATCGTTCATATGCTGCATGGCGACCTCTCCGGAAAATGCAGTATCTGCGCGCCAGGTCGCTCTCGATGTCCTGACCGGTTTCAAAGATAAGCCGCTCAGCGATGAAGAACTGCAAAGAGCAAAGAATTACATCGCCGGTTCATTCAGCATCTATTTACAGCCTAACGCAGTCCAGGCCGATTTATATGCCCGATGGGAACTGACCGGAAAAGGATTTAAAGCGGTTAACGAATACCCGGATTTGATTTATCAGGTGCAGGCTGAACAGGTGTTAGCGGTTGCGACAAAATATTTCAGCGCCGACTATTATGGTCTGGGTATGATCGAGGGTAGGGGCGCCACAGTCGAAGAACGGGAATAAATTTGTTAAAAGTTTTTACCGATCCTGCTTTTATTAAACATGATACCGGCTCCTGGCATCCCGAATCGCCATCCCGGTTGGAAGCGGTTACGCGGGCTTTTACATCGATATCAGAGCTCCGCATTGAGTCGAGTTGTCCTCAGGCAAATCGTGAGGAAATAGAATTAATCCATATCCCAGAATATTTTGACTATATCAGCGGCCTGTATCCAGATCGCATTATAATGCTTGATCCGGACACTGCTTTTTCACCAGCCACCAAAGAAGCCTCCTTAAAGGCAGTCGGCGCTGTTATCGAAGCGGTCAGGTTTTCCTGCCTTGCTGAAAACAATCGATCATTCTGTGCGGTCCGCCCGCCCGGTCATCATGCCGAACCCGATAGGGCAATGGGATTTTGTATCTTTAATAATATTGCCATTGGAGCGGCTTATGCCCTGGCTAACGGTCTGGCTGAAAAAGTCACTATAATAGACTGGGACGTTCATCACGGCAATGGCACACAAAAGGCTTTCTATAACAATCCACAGGTCCAGTATATATCACTTCACCAATACCCTTTTTACCCCGGTTCGGGCAGCGCTGATGAAACTGGAGAAGGCGAGGGAAAAGGCTATACTATCAACCTGCCGATGAAATCAGGCAGTAGCGATGACGATTACGGAAAGGCTTTTTTAGATATTATCCTGCCGGCTATTGATGATTTTAAACCGGAACTGATAATGATATCTGCCGGGTTCGACGCTTATATCGAGGATCACCTGGCAGGTATTCAGCTTTCGATGGAGTTTTTTGGCGAGATGACCCGGATGATTGTTGAGTCCGCCAAAGAATACAGCCGGGGAAAAATTGTCTCGGCGCTTGAAGGCGGATATGATCTTTACGGATTAACTGAAGCTGTTAAACTCCACTTGAAGGTATTAAACGATGGATAATGATTATAAGCCCGATTGTTTCCTTCGGTTTAAAGCAAATGAATACACAGATTCTGGATGTGTTGCTGACAATAAAGTCTACCCGATAAGCGGCGATATTTTTAGTCAATACACTGTTGAAGATATTTCATTTCCTCTCGATGCAATTCAATTTTTGCCGCCCTGTGTTCCGCAAAAGATTATCTGTGTCGGTCTAAATTATGCCAAACATGTCGCCGAAAGTACATTGTCTCAAATCCCCGAGGAGCCGGTGTTGTTTTTTAAACCGCCCTCAGCTTTGATTGGGCATCACGAAAATATTGTTCTGCCGGGCTGGGTCGACAGGGTTGATTATGAGGGTGAGTTGGCGGCTGTGATCAGCAAAAAGCTCAAATACGCATCAATGGAACAGGCTGAAGCTGGTATTTTCGGTTACACCTGCTTAAACGATGTGACTGCCCGCAACATTCAGAAAAAAGATAACCAGTGGACAAGAGGGAAAGGATTCGATACATTCTGCCCTGTCGGACCATATATCATCACGGGCATCGATGCCTCATCACTGGATATCCAGACGCGGCTTAATGGAAAGGTGGTGCAGAAAAGCAACACGAAGCTGATGATCAGAAAAACTGCTGAAGTTATAAGTTTTATCTCAAAGGTTATGACATTATACCCGGGTGATATTATCTCAACCGGCACTCCCGAAGGGGTTGGTCCTTTAAAAGAGGGCGATCAGGTGGAAATCGAAATAGAAAAAATCGGGGTATTGAGAAATTATATAGTATCGGAATGAAATTTTTTTACGGTTTTAATATACGTTCATTCATCTTACATCTATTGATGTTGTCTATTTTAATTTTGATGTCCGGTTATGGAATTACTGTTAAAGCGGGCGATTTAAGCTCTGAACTTCCGGCTGATTATGTCATCGACGCAGTCCTTGATACATCCTCCCGGATGTTATATGGACATGAGTCTGCCCGGTTTTACAATCTCACCAATCATTCGCTGGATGTAATAATTTTTCATTTGTATCCTAATGCATTCAAAGACACGCTAACTTTGATGGCTTCAGGAAGCGGCAGAATTAAAGCTGGAATTATTGAAAACCCGGGTTATATAGAATGCGATTCAATCACAATCGATGGCTGTCAGCCCGATTCTATCAGGCTTGAGGAAACATTGTTGTATCTGTATCCGGCCAAAGAGCTTCCTCTAAGTTCGATATCAGAGATAAAAATGCAATTTAAAATAAAAATACCAGAGTTAATTATGCGGTATGGTTATGATGACAACGGCAACTACCTTTTCTCACACTGGCATCCGATATTAGCAGGCTATCAAAAAGGCAAACCAGTAGTTTTCGATTACAGCGTCAATACTGAATTCTTCTCCAACTTTTCCAACTATCGTGTAAATCTGACACTGCCTGAAAATTTTATGCTCGCTTCAACTGCCGGGATAGCTAAGCCGGATTCTGTTTTTGATGGAAATGCATATTTTTCCATGTCTGCCGAATGGGTTATCGATTTCGCTTTTGTTTGTGGTCCAGCCTGGACGGTTAAATCGTTTATACATGATGAGATAAATATTTCCCTTTTGTATCTGCAAAAAGATGAGAACAAGCTAATTGAATTAAAAAAAGCCATCACCGGCTCACTGGACTATTTTAACGACAAGCTGTTTCGGTATCCATACACGGATTTTATCTTTGTTGATTTTAATCCCGGCGCTGGCGGAATGGAACTTCCCGGGATGGTGATAATGCCATTTAGCAAAGGTAGACGAGGGAAGTGGAGGCTTCCTATGACCGCAATTCATGAAACGGCTCACCAGTGGTTCTATGCAGCAATCGCTACCAATGAAGCCAACGAACCCTGGCTTGATGAGGGATTTGTATCATACCTGACCGACCGGGCAATGGAGCAGATTTATGGCCAGGCAACTATGATCGATAGATGGGGCGTCAAAGTATCATTTACCGATTTCAGTTTATTGGCGGTCCGCCTGGCAAAAACACTGGACCCGCTGGTAACGTCAAGCGATGAGTTTCATGGCAACAGCTATTTTCTCAATGTCTATGGACGGGCGGCCGCGACAATAAAGACATTGGAGGGAGTACTCGGCAAAGAAACATTCGATGATGCGCTTAAAGATTTTGCAATAAATTACAGATTCAAGCATCCCGACACTTACGATCTTCAGGAAAGTTTTGAAAACGGCGCCAGCCAAAATCTTGAATGGTTTTTTGATAGTTATATTTTCGGCGTTGCCCGGGTCGACTATGAAGTCGTATCAATACAATCGAGCAAACTGACTAAAGCCTCAAGCGATGATGCCGCTCATTCTGAATATTACGAAACGGTCGTCGAGGTGCAGAGGCATTATGAGGGCATTTTACCGCAAAAAATAGTTGTTGGTTATGACAATGGTGAAACCGCCGGTCAGGATTGGAATGGCGAGGAGAAATATAAACTGTTTAAATTTGAATCTGAAACGCCGGCAATCTGGGCGGCAATCGATACGGGTTATTGCTATTTAATAGATGAAAACCTGGCTAATAATTCCCGCAAGGCTCAACCGGAATCGCTGCCAGTTTTTTCTTTTGCCTCGAGCCTGGGCTTTATAATGCAGATGGTGTTTGCTGTGCTGGGGCTTTTATGAGTTCGCCGGTTATAAAATCTTTTTGGCCCGCTTTAGTACTCTATGCCGTAAAAACAATCGCTGTTCTGGTAATAGCGCTGCCGTTGTTCGTCTACTTCAACGAGGCGTTTGGATTTTCACGGTTGGCTGATGATCTCTGGCCGGTTCCCGGAGGTCTTATGCTGGCTGAGTTCCTTTGGAGCTCCCGTGATTTATTTTCAGTTATAATTCTGCTTTCATTGATTGTTGGATTGCTTTACTTTTTAATTGTACAATTTATTTACGGCGGAATCTGTGCATCTGCTTTTGATATCGATAGCAGTCCAAAGCAAGGATTTCTCGAAGCTTGCGGAAGATATTTTAAAGGATTCATAAAAATTGCCATTACAGCGATACTGCCTTATATCTTTATTATTTCCCTGGGCGATCTTATAGGTCGTTTTCTGAGCGCGCTGTTTACAATCGTCCTGGGTGAAACAGCCGGCTGGATCGTTCGTCTTGTTGTGATATTATTAGCCATATTCATATTAGCCGGCTATTTAATAAACCTGAGATTTATCCAGATTCAAAATAACAATTCTTCTTTAAGATTTGCCATAGCCTCCTCAAAAAAAATATTCGGCAAGCTGAAATATTTTTTAGCCTTGAATATACTAACCGGATTCATGACTTTAGCATCAATGACAATGTTATTCTATGTGATGATCTTAATTACCAGGCTGGAATTTGGACTGATTGCTTTTCTTCTCATGCTGGCTGTTCAGCAGTTTATGATTTTTACCTGGTCTTATTTTGAAGCTTTCCAAATAAATTTGAATGTCAAGCTTTTCAAGGAGTAAAATTATGGAACTTAGATGGAACAGGCTTAACTGGAAAGAATTTGAAGACCTGCAAAAACGGGGTTATACAAGAGTTATCCTGCCAGTAGGAACTATCGAAGCGCATGGCGTAACACCCCTGGGCACTGATAATATCATCCCCAAAACCATAGCTGAAAGGATTGCCCCCGAAATTAAAGCCATCATAGCGCCAACAGTATACTATGGCATAACCAGGTCGCTTTTGAAATATCCTGGTTCATTGACAATCACCCCCTCTACTTTTAAGGCATTTATTACAGAATTGCTGTTCTCGTTTGCAAAATGCGGAATGAAAGAGATCGTGGTAATAAACGGACATGGCGGACAAAATAATGAATTAAAACAGGCCGCCTATGAAGTACATGAAAAAACCAGCGCTAAAACGGCGGTAATTCACTGGTGGGATTTATGTGAAGAACAGACCGAAAAATATTACGATACGTCGGGAGGACATGGCGCAGTAGATGAAACCGCCGCTATGATTGCCTGTGCGCCCGATACTATCCATGAAGACATGTATAACCCTGACATGCTTTATCATGTGAAACCCGGAACCAATGTCTACCCCATCCCCTCATCTATTTTGATTTATAAGGAAAACACCGGCGCGCTTGATTTCGACAGACAAAAAGCAAATGATTACTTCAAGTCGGTTTGTGATACTATCAAGGATTTTCTTCTGGATATATTTAAACGCTGGGAGCGTTAGAGAATCCAGGCAGTGTTATGTCTTTGGAGGCTGTCTCAATAAATGGTTTTGCATGATATTCATGGTCATGCGATTGTGCTTTGAGACTGCTTCGCCCGCCGCGGGCGGACCCCTGAAAAACAAATAGACATCCGTAAACCAACATGTAAACATATAGATCGCAAGGCTAAGTAGGATAGACTTTCAGTCTGTCCGGACAGGTTGAAAACCTGTCCTACTGCTCGGCTTCTAAACGAAGTCGGGAACCTCATATAAGTGGCACGACCTTTCCTAACTCGAGACAGCTCGGCTGCATAAAACCGTCAGGAAGGGGTTCCTGACGGCGCGAAACTGCTCGTGAGAGCAATTACTGCGCTTCGAAAAAGATTTCCAACTATAAAGATTAGTGCATTCTCCCTTGAGCAAGCACAATTAATGTGCAATTATTCTTTATATAAGCAATAATGCTCTGATTTAACATCTTGATTGTAAAGCGCTTATGCCCTCATGGAGTTCTGGCACAGCCTTTGCTTTTTATTGTTATGGTTCTTTGATAATATAACAGACAAATCTCCCTTAAAATGTTTGACAGAGTTTAGTTTTGATGATACAATCGGCTTCCGGAGGAATGATGAAAATATTTTTGGGATTCTGCATTGTATTGTCTGCCATTACAGCATTTGGCCAGACCGGACAGACTGATTATGGTTTGACTGATGATGAATATACACCTATTCCGCCGGCTCGATGCGATATTCGATGGCTGATTGACACTCCTACCGCTCATATGCTGCCGCGCAGCTCGTTCGATATTGATGTCAGAACTATCCCCGAATCCGGCGTTCAAACATCCTTGTGTATCGGTCTGGCTCACAGGTTTTCCATAGGCATTGCTTATGGCGGTGAAAAGATACTTTCCGAGGGAACCCCCGAATGGAGTCCCCGCATCTCTTTTAAAATCCGTTACTGTCTGATAGAAGAAACCAACTCATTTCCACAGACCACTATCGGTTTCAGTTCCTTAGGATATGGTCTTTTCCGTGAACAGGATTCAACTTTAGGCTATGAAGAAGACCGACATTTCGTCAAATCTCCCGGTTTCTACTTAGCATTTTCAAAAAGATATCCAATACACCTTAACAAATTCAGTCTTCATGGCGGCATCAATTATTCACTTGAGAACGGCATCGATTCGGATCCTAATTTTTTTAGCGGCATGGCGGCCAGTTTCGGGTATAATCTGATTTTTTTGGCCGAGTACGATTTCGCCATAAACGATAACAAGCCTTCCGGAATTTTTGGCAGGGGCAGAGGCTATTTGAATGTTGGCCTTGCCTGGTATATAACACCTGAGCTTTCTCTTGAAATCGATTTTAAAAACCTGTTGCTCAACCGCATGAACCGCGAAGATATTGGCTATGAAAATAAAGCCTTAGACAGGGAGATTCGTCTGGTATATCTGCAATTTTTTAAAGATTGATGAGGAGCTTAATGCTGAAGTCCGGAAAAGCCGTGGTTCTCGTCACGGTTTTTTTAATGCTCGTATCCGGGGGATGCTACACGAAACTGAAACATCCCCGACCGGTTCTCTATGCCGATGGCGCAGGCGTCTGTAAAAGTGACAGAGCCTGGGACTTCAGCTATGGCTGGTATGGTTCTCATCTGGAGGTGTATCCCGAAGCTTACAGTTATTATTATCTTCAATGGTGGGATGACTATTGCTGGCGCGATGGCGGTTATTTTGTTGAGCCGGATAATAATGATGAATATGCATATGGAAAGATTGTTCGCCGGGATGATATTTATATTCCCCATGGACCGGCGCTATATGATTTCCCGAACGGCCCTGATCAGGGGCAAATTGACGTTGCGCCACCAACAGGCAGGCAATATAATCAGCCGCAACCGATACAGCCAAAAGTAATCGATAAAACAGATAACAAAAATAAAACAAATAAAATTACACACAGAGGCAGGAGATAAAAATGAAAAGATATTTAAAAATGTTAATAGTGTTCTTGCCGGCTTTGTTATGGGTAAACGCAGAAGGTGATCCTTTGGACGTTTATGAGATGGCCACCGAGAACAACATTTTCGTGGGGGCGCGGGCGGCCGGTATGGGCGGCGCCCAGATTGCCGCCGGTGATGATGGCTCATCGATCTGGTATAACCCGGCTCTTCTTTCCCGTATCCGCCGGATCGAGTTGTCTGGAGCATTGACTCATCAACGGTTTTTTAATCAAACAATATACGGTATGGTAAATTCCAATCAGGCGCAATTAAACAATACCCGGCTGTCATCGATATGGGCGGTGTTTCCTGTGCCGGTCGAACAGGGAGGCTTAGCGTTTGCCCTGGCGGCTAATCGCATTAAAAGTTTCGACCGGATTTTTCGGTTCGAAAACAAACCGGGCTGGTTTGAAAGCGGAACCGGAAGCGGGATCGGCGGCGGCGAGGATGATATTGGTGGATTATGGGTCTATTCAATCGGGAGCGGCATTGAGGTTTCTCGCCGCACTTCTCTAGGAATTTCGTTAGACCTGTACAGCGGCAACGATAAATATTCTTATATCGAGGATGAAATAACCGATTCGAGTTTTACTTCAATAAGATGGGAACTGAAAGACAGCTATTCCGGATACTCGGCAAAAGTCGGGTTAGCTTATTCGGTAAACCCCCATGCTCATTTTGGCGCCGCCATAAAATTTCCAACGTCATTAACTGTTGAGCAGGAGGAGTCCATTTACCGCGGTGAGTATAAATACACATTACCATTCAGCTTTGGTGTGGGCGCTTTGTTTGTCATTCGTGATTTATTAATCACCGGCGATATTAATTACACGGATTATACTCAGCTCGAATATGTAAGCGGCCTCGAATTAGCCGATGCCCACAATGATGTTAAACTGCATTATCATGATGTGATTGCTATGAACCTTGGCCTTGAATACTTCCTGCCAAAATGGGGTCTGACTCTAAGGACGGGCTACTGTGTTGACCCGATACCATTTACTTATTTCACCCTGGATGATGACCTTGATGTTTTCACGGTCGGTTTCGGATACCTGCTCGACCGCACATTAAAACTCGATGTCGCAGTCAATTTTTTAAACTGGACCAGGTGTGATCCATACTTTAATGACGTGGGTACGGTAGAGAAATATAAAGCCCAGAGGGTATTTCTGGGTTTTACCTACCGGATTTAATTTCATAATATAATGCTGTTATTTTGTGCTGTCGGAAGTTACTTCCGACAGCTGCACATGTAACAGATTTTGGTAACAAGGAATAAAATTGTAAGACTTGGTGTGTTTTATGGAAGCATCCCACTCCCGCTTTAGGCGGGAGTGGGGCACCCGACTTTAATGGCGTGGGTACTGTAGAGAAATATAAAGCCCAGAGGGTATTTCTGGGTTTTACATACAGGATATAATGCCATAAGTTAATGCTGTTATTCGGGGAATATTTTAAAATAAAAGCTGATATTAGGCTTCTTTTATTGTAATTCCGGGGAATTATTTTCCTCTATAATTGTATTAATAATAAGGCTGATGATATTTGCATAATATTGAATATTTATCTGTAGATTCAAGCGGGACGGGTAAGAAAAATTAAAAGGTGATATGATCGGTTTGCTTTTAACATTACCTGTTCCGCTTATTGTATTTATTGATGAGCTTGTCAATTACATTTTAGAAGGAATTCCCCCAAATTAGCACAGCTTTAGAGTGCGGTCAAGTCGGCGTACTTGACGGCTATAAACGCCAGGTTCAGCCTGCCCAGCCAGGGAGACCTGACATCAAATAAAAATCGATTTGGGGCTTGCTTTTTGGTGAGCCTGGATTATCTTTGTTAATGATAATGTAAATCAAAGGTGTATTTACCAAATGATAAATCTGGAAAATGATAAACTCTATTTATGGAATGTTACCTATGTGCCAGAACGTACATTTGTGAGCATGAATCGGCGCGCGCCGGGGAAAAAACTTTTTCTATCTAAAATAATCTATACAAATTACTGTATTTATCGTATAACATACAAAAACGTAAGGAGGAAAAAGTGAAAAAAGCTACAATTCTTTTATTCATTCCATTAGTTTTATTATTATTGGGAGGATGCCAAGGCATGAAACAAGAAATGAATGTCGAAGCGGAAAAAGCGGTAATCAAAAAAGTAATCGAAAACAGTATCGGCTGGGCGGCGAATAAAGATAAAGATTTAAGCTACAGCTGTTTCTCCAAGGATGAGGATTTATTCTATTTCAGTCCCAATGATGCCGGCAATATCCAAGGTTTTAAAGCATTTGCTGATTTAACGGAAAAATTCTTCATGCTCGATGAGTTCAAAGCTATCGGTTATGAAGTCAAAGATCTGTATATAGGTTTGTCAAAATCCGGTGATGCCGCGTGGTGGCATGCTCGTCTGGATGATTTCAACGAATGGAAAGGCCAACCGGCCAATTGGGAGAACGTTCGCTGGACCGGTGTATTGGAAAAGCGGGAAGGCAATTGGCTGATCGTGCAGATGCATTTCTCGTTTGCCACCGACGCGCCGAAAGAATAAGACTTTGTACCCAACCCATCGGGTAGGTATACTTGCGGGAAAAGGTTTCTGCCAGCGCAAAAAAACAAGAATGTTTTTATTCCATATTGAGGTATAAAAAAAATTTATCCATGACTTTTAATATTAACTTATTTGCCGACCTCGAGCATGCGTTCCAAAGCAATATACGCATACTCGGCAACATCCTGAGGCACCTTGATCAATTTGGCTTTATCGAAATTTTCGAGGGTAAAACATAAATCCTGAAGCGAGGTTCTGAACATATTTGAACACATGACACACATGTCCCCTGCCAGGCTGAATATTTTTTTGTCGGAATTATCAACCGACAGGCGATGGACTAAATTAAGCTCGGTGCCAACGGCTATCGTAGAGCCTGAAGGCGCGTTATTTACATACCTAACAATATGAGAAGTCGAACCGACCGAATCGGCAATGTTTACAACATCCTCAGAGCACTCAGGATGAACCACAATTTTGACATCAGGAAATCGCTTTCGAGTTTCAGAGACGTGTTCAGGCTTGAAATTGGTATGAACATAGCAATTGCCATACCACAGAATAACATCAGCCCGTTCAATATCAGATTCCGATAATCCGCCGTTTTTCAAATTTGGATCATAGATAACGATTCTATCTTTGGGTATTCCTTTTTTATTGGCGGTATTTCGTCCCAGGTGCTGATCGGGAAAGAAAAACAGCTTCTTCTTTCGGGCAAAACAATAATCAAAGGCGGCATCGGCATTCGACGAGGTGCAGATTAAACCGTCATACTTGCCGCAAAATGCTTTCAATTCAGCGGTCGAGTTCATATAAGACAGCGGAGCTACTTTTCCCGGACCTATCACTGATTCTATAAATTCCCATGAATCACAGACCTCGTCTTCAGAGGCCATATCAGCCATCGGGCAACCGGCAGTTGGATTGGCTAAGTATACTTTCTTGTCATCATCGCTTAAGATATCCGCCGCCTCTGCCATAAAGAGTACGCCGCAAAAAATAATTTTATCAGCGCTTTTCTGTTCTGACGCATTCTTGGCAAGAGAATACGAGTCTCCCAGAAAATCGTGAAATTTGACTATGTCATACCGTTGATAATGATGAGTTAATATCACAACCTTATCGCCAAGCTCTTTTTTCCTGGCGCTTATACGCTTTTTTAACTCCTCATCGGTTGCGATACGATACTCATCGGGAAGATTAGCAACATTATAATTCAATTATTACTCCGGCACTTAAAAGTCGATTTTTCATATTCCTAAGATATTATTCAGTTTTCGCTTTCTTCCGTTTCTCCCAATCCTCTAAGGCCGATTTCAACGCCTCTTCAGCCATAACCGAACAATGGATTTTAACAGGCGGTAATCCATCAAGCGCCTCGGCAACCGCTTCGTTGGAAATTCTTAATGCATCTTTAATCTTTTTGCCTTTCAGTAATTCAGTCAGCATAGATGATGATGCGATTGCAGCGCCGCAACCGAAAGTTTTGAACTTAGCATCAACTATAATGTCATCCTTGATTTTCAGATATAATCTCATGACATCCCCGCAGATGGGATTGCCGACATTGCCTACTGCGGATGGATTCTCAATTTCGCCCATATTGCGGGGATTCGAGAAATGGTCCATCACCTTATCTGAATAGGGAAATTTGTTACTCATGTCGCTCTCTTTGTTTTAAATAATCTTCATATACCGGAGACATTCCCTCGAGACGGTGAACGATATCCGGTAAAGTTTCTATCACATAATTAATTTCGTCATCTGTATTAAAATAGTCAAGGCCGAAAGTTATCGAACCCGAACAATACTCCTCGGGTACACCAACTGCCGTCAAAACATGCGAAGCGCGCAAATCATGCTCATCCGAACCTTTCAAATTGGATGAACAGGCCGACCCCGAGGCGGCAATTATCCTTTTCATGTTAAGGTGAAGAAGCAGCGATTCACCCTCGATAAATTTATGCCAGAAACTGACATGTCCCGGAAGCCTGATCTGCGGATGACCGGTAAATTCAACATGCTCGATTTTGCTCTCAATGCCCTGCCGCAGTTTTTCTCCAAGTTGCCTTAACCTGTCAGACTCATTAGCCAGTTTGGACTTTATCGCTTCAGTGGCTGCCCCAAAGCCAACTATACCCATCACGTTCTCGGTTCCCGGCCGCAAACCGGCCTCCTGGTTGCCGCCGTCAAAAAGCGGTCTAATAGATGTTTTTTTATCGATATATAAAGCGCCCACTCCCATTGGTCCGCCAAGTGTTTGAGCCGAAACAGACATCATGTTAACGCCGGCCTCCTTAACGTTGATTGGTATATATCCAACGGCGGAAGCGGCATCGGCGTGAAATACAACCTTATGATTTTGACAAACTTGCGCCAGTTCATTAAAGGGCTGGATTGACCCGATTTCGGAGTTGGCAACATTAATCGAAACCAAAAGCGTATTAGCAGTGATCATTTTTTCAAGATCATCCGGGCTGACTATCCCATTACTGTCTACATGTAATATCTTGAACCTGTAATTAGCTAAAGCTGGATTTCGCATCTGGTCTAATATAGAATAATGTTCAATTTCGGATATTATTATTTCACCGCTATTTTTCCCGGCAAGAAACCCTTTGATTGCCAGGTTATTCGATTCAGTTGCCCCGGAGGTAAAATATATTTCATCATCAGATGCGCCGATTATATCTGCAATTTGACGCCGTGCTTCACTTATATATCCATCAGCGGCAATACCGGCAGAATGTATGTGAGCCGAGGGATTGCCGACATTTTCCTGCAAAAAATCTGTAATCGCCTTTTTAGCTTCCGGCGCCATTAAAGCTGTTGCCATTCGATCAAGATAAACCATCTTATTCATAATCTTCGCCAGCAACTAAAACATCTCTTTTATATTAACTCCATTATAGTGAAATAAGTTAAAAATTTTAACATTTTCGTCAAGTTTTATCTTAAAAAGAAAATAAAAAGGGTAAAGACGTTTTAAAACTGATATTTCGACCTGCAAGGTATTGACCTGCAAACTTTGAAATATTATTAAACTTAAGGTCATTAATTTCGTATATTAGCACAATAATTAATTTTACCGGGCAGTTTTTTTAATTGCCTATCAGGGTTAGAATTGTTATCCTGTATATCAGCATGTTTACAGCTTTGGAATTTTCACTCTTTTATAATTCACAACTAAGCCAACCTATGGAGGTTTTATGAGAAAGTCGTTTAAACTATCGTTAATTTTGCTGGCGGCGCTGATTGCGATCATGCCCACAACAAACCTTGAGGCAAAAAAGAAGGATAAGGACAAAGACAACGACAAGGAAAATGGCAAAACTTACGAAGCTGTTATCAAGGATTTTCAGAAAATTGAGGGATTGTTTACTTTCTATATTAAGCCTGATGAAGGCAAGGTGTTCCTGTCGATAAAACCTGACCAGTTAGGGCAATTATATGTTTGTAATGTTACAAGGTCGGCTGGCGACGGCACATATTATGATAATGGCGCCGACCAGGGCGAGTTTCCGTTTGAATTTAAAAAAATAGGTGAAAAAGTCCAGATGATCGTAAAGAACGTTCGCTTTCGGGCTGATTCTACATCTGCGCTGGCTCGCGCTATCGATAGAGGTGTAAGCAATTCTATTTTCGGCGTGGCTAAAATCGAGGGTGAGCCGGATAAGGAGACAAAAGCTATACTGGTTGATCCCTCGACGTTCTTTATCCAGGATATAGAAAATACCAGCTATTATCTCGGTAAACAGCGTAAGCTGGAATATTCTTTCGACAAAGACAACAGCTATTTCGGGATAATAAAATCTTTTCCACTTAATAGCGAGATCGATGCTCACTATCATTTTATAACTAAGAAACCAAACAAGGCCCAATCATTTCCCAGCTCATATAGCATGATGCACACTTATCATTTCTCATTATCTGCTCTTCCTGAAACTGATTTCATGCCGCGTCTGGCCGATGACCGTGTTGGCTATTTCCAGACACTTTATCAGGACTATACAGACCTTGAAAAGGAAACGCCTTACGTTCGTTATATAAACCGCTGGCATCTTGAGAAGCTGTATCCTGATTCGGCGATTTCTCCGCCTAAGGAACCGATAGTCTACTGGCTGGAAAATACAATTCCCGAGGAGTATCGCCCTTATGTCAGGGAAGGTGTTTTGCTATGGAATAAAGCTTTTGAGAAGGTCGGTTTCAGGGATGCTATTGTTGTCAAACAGATGTCGGATACTGCCAGCTGGGATCCCGCGGACGCCCGTTACAGCACAATCCGCTGGGTGGTGTATCCCGGTCAGAGTTATGCTGTTGGACCGTCGCATACTAACCCGTTCACCGGGCAGATATATGATGCCGATGTCAGGATTTGCGTTGATTTCATCCGCTGGATGTTTATCCATTCAGATTACTATGTCGATCCGCTCACCGATGGAACTGGTGAAATGGATATTTCTGGTGATGGTATATTCAATAATCGTTACTACTGCAACTATGCCGAGGAATCTGCCAAAGATGCCAGCTTTGCCATGGCTCTTTTAACCGCTCGTAATGATTTCGATGGAACCAGCGAAGTAACAAAAGAATTTGTCAAGTCATATATAGTAGACCTGGTCACTCATGAGGTAGGTCATACTCTTGGGTTGCGGCACAACTTCAAAGCATCTCTTATTCACACCAATGAACTGCGTCATGATCGCGCCCGAACATCGACAATGGGCATCACCGGTTCTGTGATGGATTATAATCCGGCCAATATAGCGCCGGAAGGAGTCGAGCAGGGAGAATATTTCCATACCATTCCGGGCACTTATGATTTTTGGGCAATTGAATATGGCTATAAACCTATCGATGCCGAAACTCCCGAGGACGAACTACCCGAACTCGAAAAGATCGCCTCCCGGTGCGCTGAGCCATTGTTGACTTATGGCACTGATGAGGATGTGTTCGGCAATTCCATGAGAGGAATCGATCCCCTTTGCAACCAGCGTGATTTGAGCGACGACCCGATCGCTTTCTATAAAGATGAAATAGGGCTTTCCAAAGAGCTGTGGAGTAAAATCGAAGAGAAATTCGAGAAGCCGGGGAACCGCTATCAAAAGATGCTGACAGCATTTGGCCGCGGCTGGCGGTCTTACTATTATGCCTCGCGAATAATCCCAAAATTTATCGGCGGAATTTATCACAACAACTATCATGTAGGAGACTCTGAGAACACTTTACCATTTGAGCCTGTTTCAGCCGCCAAACAGAAAGAAGCTATGCAATTTATTAAAGATTATATACTTGCTCCGGATGCTTTCGAATTCCCTGCCTCTTTGCTGAACAAACTTCAACTTGAAAGACTTGAGGATTTCGCCTGGTCTGCAGGCGATGTAAAACGTGTCGATTATCCCATACACGACCGGATATTTTCTTACCAGAGAGAACCGATTAACCGATTATTCGATCCGATCGCTCTTCAGCGCCTTCAGGATATCGAATTGCGTTTTGAGACAGATCAGGAAAAATACACTATGGCTGATATGTTTACCGATCTCAGACGCGCTGTCTGGACTCCGGAAATTATCAGCGGAGCAAATATCAACAGTTTCAGGAGACGGTTGCAGAGCTATCATCTGGAAAAAGTAATCGGGATGGCGCTTCAAAAACAATCAGGCATACCCGAGGATGCCAGGATATTAGCCCGTAACGACTTGAAAGTTTTACAGCGAGCCATCGGCAAGGCGTTGAATGCATCGGGTTTGGATACCTATACCAGAGCTCATCTTGATGAATCAAAAGCGCGAATCGATGCCGCCTTAAAGGCTGGAATTGAAAGGAGCCTGACTTTACAGCCGAAAAAGCAATAGTCTCGTTTTAGTAGGGTATATCTCCCCGAGACTTGCCAATCAATAGGCAGGAGTCGATGACTCCTGCCCTACTAACTATAACAGTGAATTTGTTATACGCAGGCGATTTTGTTTGACCGGGGTTGTTTTTTTGTTGTAAATTAAATGAGGATTAGATTCAGTTTGGTGAAATTGTGATAATTCAGATAAATTTCAAATATTGGGAATCAAAACAAGGGGAGTATAATGCGAGAAAGTAAAAGAAATTGGATACTAAAACCTTTTAGATATATTTGGAAAGGTTTAAATATTTATTTTACACTATTAATTCTGGTTGTTTTTTTTGTGATTTTGTATAAGGATCCTAATGTTGCAGAATTCTCAGTTTCATTTAAAGGTATACATGTTAAATACTTTGAAAAATTTAATTTGGGTAAGCATGTATTCGAATTATATAATGGAGACTCAAAAATGCTCTTTGATGAAGAATTCTTAATCAAAGTTTCTGGAACAGAATATAGTTCGGCTTATGTAATATTTGACCGTATTTATGGTGATTCTGATAATTCTTTTAATAATGATAAATATGAATTGCTAAAGGTTGGAGAGTGTCTATCTAAAATAGTTGGTAGTAAATGGTATGGTGTACGTTTGTTATCAATTAAATTTGATTCAAGAGGAAGTTCCAATAATAAAGTAGTTTTTCAATATTTCAAATCAGACAATAAGCCAAATTATTAATGCACGTTTACTTTGTGGGCGGCAGACCTCCCGGTCTGCCCCTCTTACCATATCGTCACCGACGACTTTAAAACCTGCCCTGTATAAAAACCCCTGATAATTTATATCTCAATCAGCTTTAACATTGACAGCCATAAACAAGCTGATTATATTCTTTGCTATGCTGTCAAAAGTTTTCTCCTCAACTTTGCTCGGTATTGAAGCGTATATTGTTGAGGTTGAAGTTGATGTATCCCCCCAGTTGCCGGCGTTCACCACAGTTGGTTTGCCTGAGGGCGCAGTCAAAGAGGCCAGGGAGCGTGTTACCGCCGCTATTAAAAACTCCGGTTTCCTGTTTCCGGCTAAACGTGTCACAGTAAATTTAGCGCCGGCTGATGTTAAAAAATCCGGTTCGGCATTCGATCTGCCTATGGCTGTTGGAATTTTAGCGGCAATAGGTCAGTTTGAAACGTATCAGCTTGACGATTATATCCTTATTGGCGAGCTTTCCTTAGATGGCAAACTAAGACCGGTGCCGGGAGTATTATCGATTGCGCTGGAGGCCGGTAAAAAAGGCTTCAAAGGTATAATCCTATCTGAAGAAAATGCCGATGAAGGCGCCATTGCCGACACTGTTGATATATACCCGGTTGCAGATCTCAGGCAGGCGGTTGAGTTTCTTGAAGGCGAGTTGGCTATCAATCCTCGCCATGTCGACCTGGGCGATATTTTCTCCAAAAGCCGCAACTATCCGGTTGATTTTTCCGATGTTAAAGGCCAGGAGCATGCCAAGCGGGCTTTAGAGATTGCCGCTGCCGGCGGACATAATATCATCATGATTGGTCCGCCTGGTTCGGGCAAGACGATGCTTGCAAAACGCTTTCCTACTATCTTGCCGGATATGACTCTGGCGGAAGCCCTGGAAACAACAAAGGTATATTCTGCCGGCGGCCACCTGATGCCCGACCAGGCGCTGGTGGCAACTCGCCCTTTCAGATCGCCGCATCACACTATTTCTGATGTCGGCTTAACCGGCGGCACGAACCAGCTCATTCCCGGTGAGGTCAGTCTTTCAAATAACGGCGTGTTGTTCTTAGACGAGCTTCCTGAATTCAACAAAAACTCGCTCGAAGCACTTCGTCAGCCTCTTGAGAACGGCTATATTAATATAACACGGGCCGCCGGTTCGGTGTCCTATCCAGCTTCGTTTATTCTCGCTACCGCCTTAAATCCCTGTCCCTGTGGTTATTTCGGTGATCCCAACCATAATTGCTCATGTTCAAGCGGTCAGATTCAAAAATATGTTTCAAGAATATCGGGACCGTTGTTAGATCGTATCGATATACATATAGAGGTACCGGCAGTTAAGTTTAAGGAACTGGCCAGCATTGCTGATAGTGAGTCATCCGAGGAAATACGCAAGCATGTCAATAAAGCTCGCAAGATACAGATAGACCGTTTTGCTGAACATAACGGAATATTCAGCAATGCTCAGATGGAAACCCGCCTGGCCAGGGAGATTTGCAAAATTAACGATGAGTCTTTGACTCTATTGAAAACTGCTATTACCCGTCTGGGTCTGTCTGCCCGGGCATACGATAGGATTTTAAAGGTAAGCCGTACCATTGCCGACCTGGACGAGTCGGAACAGATTGAAGCGCACCATATTTCCGAGGCTATCGGCTACCGAAACCTTGACAGAAATTATTGGTCAACATAAAATCTTTAACTCTTAGTCAACGGATCTTATTATGGTTAAAAACCAGCGTACTATAAAAAAACGCGCTTCCTTAAAAGGGATCGGCCTCCACACAGGGGTTCAATCAACAATAACCTTTGTCCCGGCGCCGATAAACCATGGCGTAACATTTTTCCGCACCGACGTGGAAAACTGTCCCCAGGTTCCGGCGGATATCGAACATGTAGTCGATATCACTCGCGGCACAACTCTTGGCGTCAAAAAGATCAAAATACATACAGTAGAACATGTACTGGCGGCAATCGCCGGTCTTCAAATAGACAACCTGATTGTAGAACTGTCCGGCTCCGAACCGCCGGTGGCCGATGGGTCGGCAAAGCCCTTTGCCGATACGCTTCTTAAAGCCGGTATCGCCGAACAGGATGCGCCAAAGGATTATCTGGAAATCGATACGCCGCTGTCATATTCAGAAAAAGACAGAGGAGTCGATATCGTTGTTACCCCATCGGATGATTTGCGTATTACGTTCATGATTGACTATAAAAACCCGGCGCTTGGCACACAATATACCACGCTGATAGATCTTGATAAGGAATTTATCGATGAGTTTGCCGCATCACGTACTTTTTGCTTTTTGAGCGAGGTTGAGGAGCTATACAAGGCAGGTCTTATCAAGGGTGGTGCCTTAGACTCGGCAATAGTTATAGCGGATGGTGAACTGACGGATGAAAAAGCTGAAGAGCTTCGCCAGTTGACCGGTTTAAAAGAAAAGATATTTATCGGTAAGACCGGCATAGTAAACGATATCCCGTTGCGGTTTCCCAATGAGCCGGTCCGTCATAAATTAGTCGATTTGCTCGGAGACCTGTTTTTAATCGGCGTTCCAATAAAAGCACATGTCCTGGCAGCTCGCTCAGGACACGCCGCCAACGTGGCTTTAGCTAAGCAAATTCGTACAATCTTCGAGAAAAAATTGCTGACATCAAAATATGGATCAGACAGGGGCAAGGAAGAATTTTTATTAGATATTAATGCCGTTATTAGAGCCATGCCGCATCGTTATCCGATGCTGTTGATAGACCGTATAATAGATGTTGAACCGAAAAAGAAAGTTGTCGCCCTAAAAAATGTTACTTTTAACGAACCTTATTTTATAGGCCATTTCCCCGGTCGTCCAGTTATGCCGGGTGTGTTGATAATTGAAGCGATGGCACAGGCCGGCGGATTTATGTTATTGAATGCTATCGAGGAGCCTGAAAAGAAGCTGGTTTATTTCATGGGGATGGACGGCGTTCGATTCCGCAAACCTGTCATACCCGGCGATCAATTGCGTTTTGAAATGGAAATGATTCAGTTCCGCCCGAGTTCCTGCAGAATCGGAGGCAAGGCCTTAGTCGACGGCAAGGTCGTTGCCGAGGGTACACTCCTGGCCGTAGTTGTCGATCGATAGGATAATCATGCACATTTATAGTAATGTCGGGAATTCATTGTTAGAGTCTTGTGCTCATTTTCTTATATTCAGAGTTTTTAAATTGTAATTATAAAATAAAATGAAGGCTGCTTTTATTAACGGTATGTTATTCATATTACAGATTTACCGATATAACCTTGTATGTTAATCATTAGACTTGCATTTGATAGAACCAGCTATTAAAATAATGCTGTTATGAAAAAAATTGCTGTCACAAAGATAATTAAAAACGCAAGACAACTCGTTACATTACATCTGCCAAATAAGATCGGTCCTCGTGGCGGTAGGGCAATGTCCGATCTTGGAATTATTAAAAATGGGGCTGTTGCAATTGCCAGTTCACGAATAATCGCTATCGGGGAAACATCCAAAGTTCTGAGGCAAGTTGCTGTAACCCGCCGGACAAAAATAATCGATGCCTCCGGACTGGTAGTCACGCCCGGTTTAGTCGATTGCCATGCTCACCCGGTTTTCGCCGGCAACAGATCGAACGAATTTGAAATGCGTCTTCAGGGTAAGGGTTATTTGGAAATTGCCAAAGCCGGCGGAGGAATAAACGCTACTGTTAAGGCCACCCGGAAGGCCTCACCCAAAATGCTATTTAAAAATGGCATAAAGGCCCTCGATGAAATGCTCAGATGGGGAGCAACAACGATTGAGGGGAAATCGGGTTATGGCCTGACTCTTAAAGATGAACTCAAAATGTTGAGAGTTTTAAAAAAGCTCAACCGGGAACATCATGTTGATGTCGTTCCTACTTTCCTGGGAGCCCATGAAACGCCCGCTGAATATAAAGATAATGTGGACAGTTATATAGGTTTAGTTTGCGGTGAGATGATTCCCGCAGTCGTGGAAGAAAACTTAGCTGAATTCTGCGATGTTTTTTGTGAAAGAGGCGTTTTTTCTCCTAAACAGACAAGATTAATACTGCAGACTGCCCAGGCATTCGGTATGAAGTTAAAAATTCATGCCGACCAACTGCACTCAACCGGCGGCGCGGAACTGGCCGCAGAATTTGGCGCAGTTTCGGCTGACCATCTCGATTGTATCAGCAATGAAGGCATGCATCTATTGAAAAAAGCGAATGTGATTCCGGTTTTAATACCCGGAAGCTCATTTATTCTGAAATCCAAAAAGAAAGCGCCGGCCCGAAAAATGATAGAAGATGGTTTGCCGGTAGCTCTTGGCTCTGATCTCAACCCGGGCAGTTCTCCCATTCATTCGATGCCGATAACGATGAGTTTAGCCTGCATTCAATTTAAAATAACGCCGGCAGAGGCTTTGTGTGCCGCCACGCTAAATGCCGCTTACGCTATCGATCGGGGCGACATAATAGGCAGCCTGTCCCCCGGCAAAAAAGCCGATATCGTCATCTGGGAAGCCGAGGATTACCGAGACATACCTTATTGGTTCGGAAAAAATTTGGCCCGCCGCATCCTTAAAAATGGCCATGATGTAAAACTATGAGACGTATTCTGATTTCAGCCACAATGATATTTGTTGCTTTCTGCTCCTGCGGCATTTACACATTCTCACCCTCCGCCATGGGCGGTCTTAAGACGATAGCTGTCAGAGTTTTTGAAAACAAAACCACCGAATACGGCATCGATGACTTGATTACTCATGAGGTCAACCAGTCGTTCATCGATGACAATACTCTCAAAGTTGTGCCTGAAGGGCAGGCGGATATTGTTCTGATTGGGGAAGTCTCCTCATATTCGCATGATCCTTACACGTATGACGAAACCGAAACCGTACAGGAATATATATGCCGTATCGGTCTTAAGATTAAAATTCAATATACCGATTCCGAGAAGATTTTATGGGAGAATGATAACCTTTCGGATTACGGGGTGTACTCGATAGCGGATGGCAAAACCCAGGATGACGGCAACGAAATGGCTATTAATAAACTTGTATATGAAATTTTGAACCGAACTGTGAAAGATTGGTAAAATAAGTATGGCTTAGAAAGATAATGTGGATTATTACACATGTCTTGCAGGCGGTATTGATAATAGAATTTTGGTTTAGATTTTGACAATAAATAAAAAAAATGCGGAGTGTTTATGAGGAATAAAACTGCAATTATAATCATCATACTTGCGATAAGCGGCACAGCGTCAGCAGGCGGTTCCAATGCCGGTGAAAGCGCTTATCCATTTTTAAAAATTGGCGTCAGCGCCAAATCCCAGGCTATGGCGGGCGCCTTTGTCGGGTTAGCCGATGATTTAACCAGCCTGTATTGCAACCCGGCTGGACTGACAGCTGTGATATACGATCTTAGAAGTCCTTATGACTATTATGACGATTTTGGCGAGGATGAGGAGGTTGCTTTCACTCCTAAAATAAAAACCGGTAAACAAAACAAATTCTTCGCCACATATATTAATTACCTTCTCGATTTCCAGACCGGCTTTCTTGGTTATGCCAGGCAGGTAAACGACATGAGTTCGATTGGCGCCTCAGTTCAGTACCAGGATTATGGCACTTTTGATCGGCTTAACAGCAGCGGTTCGCCCCCCTCAACCGGCCCGACAACGTTCAGCGCTTATGACATGGCTTTTGGTTTAACCTATTCAAAAAGATATTTCACGAATATATCATTTGGTGTTACCGCCAAGTTTATTATTGAGAAAATCGACAGCTACACCTCAGACGCCATGGCTTTAGATATTGGAGCCCTTTATCGTTTTGACAGGGGCAGAACCAGTATCGGATTAGCTGTACTGAACCTGGGGACTCAACTTAAAGGACTAACTAAGTCGCATAAAGATCCATTGCCGTTAATTGTTGATGCAGGCTTGTCTCACAGCCTGCGAGGTTTGCCATTGACAGTCAATGGCGATATCACATACCCGTTCGATAATGAAATATACTTTGCCCTGGGTGGACAGTTTGAATCATTCAGTCCGTTTCTTCTTCGAATCGGCTGGTCATCAGCCGGACAGGATTACAAAACAGGCTCAAGTAAAGATAAATACGGGGGTTTTGCCGGCGGTTTTGGCTATCAGTATCAGGACTATTGTTTCGATTATTCATATTCATCTTATGCCGATCTTGGCAATGTCCATAGAGTAACTTTAAGCCTGGAATTTTGACTTTTGGTCCCCTTAATAATAACTCGCTCAATCGGTCATCGATAGAGTATAATAATAGTAAACCGCTGCAAATTTGCGTAAGCTAATAACATCCCAAGATGTGCCCGGGCACATTCAACGCTTTGCGTATCAAGAGCTTACAAGGGCGTTCCTGGCTGGGCTGACAATAATTAGTATTTAACCATGATTTTTAGGACGGGACATTAGGTTCGGACGTAATAATACTGTATTCTATTTGAAATCCAACATATTCGAGTTCAGTCAGGGCGTAGCGAGGCGTGACCTGACTGTTGTAATTTCTGTCAGATCACACCCTTACGGGCACGATCGGACAGAACAATAATGGTAATATTTTGCTTATTTGAAATAAAAAATGATATAATATGATAAAGATGCTGCTATCCCGATTTTTACATTTGACTTTTAAGCATTAGCTTAAGGCGTTTATTTTTATATCGAACGCGTATGGGCGCCATCCGAATTCTTCGGATATTGTCAATTTTATCTTGCAATTATGAATTTTTCTATTATCTTTTTTTTTATCGTTTTGGGGGTAACGGTGTAGTATTAGTATGTTTGAACAGTTAACTGAAAGACTCGAATCGGTTTTTAAGAAGATCACCGGACGCGGCCTCTTAAATGAAAAAGACATTGAAGAGGCTATGAAAGAAATCCGGATGGCTCTTTTAGAGGCTGATGTCAACTATAAGGTCGCCAAACGGCTTATCGCCGGTATTCAGAAAAGAGCGATTGGGCAGGAGGTTGCCAAATCCATTAAGCCCGGTCAGCAGGTTGTAAAAATTGTTAACGATGAACTGGTAAAACTTCTCGGAGATAAGCACGCTTCGCTTAATGAATCTCCGCAACCGCCAACAGTTATAATGATAGTCGGTCTTCATGGCGGCGGTAAAACCACCCTGTCCGGCAAGCTGGCAAAACTATTTAAAAAACGCGGCAAACATCCGCTTCTGGTGGCGGCTGATATTTATCGTCCCGCCGCAAAAAAACAACTGGAGCTTCTGGCAAAGTCAATCAATATTCCGTTTTATACGAGCGACTCAAACGCCGTCGGCATCTGTCAGGATTCTATTAAATATGCCAGAGAAAAGCTGTATGATTTTGTTATTCTTGATACAGCGGGTCGCCTTCAGATTGATGATGAATTAATGGCCGAGCTTACTGAAATTAAAGCTAAAGTGAAACCCCCGGAAGTGTTATTTGTGGCGGATTCAATGACCGGTCAGGAGGCTGTCAATGTTGCCTCAGTATTCAATGAAAAAGTCGGCATTACCGGGGTTGCGTTGACCAAGCTTGATGGCGATGCCCGCGGCGGTGCCGCGTTATCGATAAAAGCAGCGCTTGACGTTCCGATAAAATTTGTCGGTGTCGGCGAGAAACTTGACGCTATCGAGGAATTCCATCCCGATCGAATGGCCTCCCGGATACTGGGGATGGGCGATATTGTTTCACTGGTGGAAAAAGCTCAGGACGTGGTTGATATCGAGAAGGCCAAAGAGCTTGAGAAAAAACTTCTCAAACAGGCATTTACTTTCGAGGACTTTCTTGATCAATTGAAGCAGGTCAAAAAAATGGGGCCGCTGGAATCTCTGCTGGAGATGGTTCCGGGGATCGGAGGAAAACTGAAAGGACTTCCTGTTGACGATAAGGCGTTGCCGCGAATTGAGGCTATTATCAATTCAATGACGGTGCAGGAAAGACGTAATCCGTCTATTATCAGCGGTTCCAGGAGAAAAAGAATTGCCCGCGGCTCGGGAACTTCTGTACAGGATATTAATGTTTTATTAAAGCAGTTTTCACAGATGCAGAAAATGATGAAGAAGCTTTCAAAATTTAGTTTCAAAGGTTTTCCACAAGGTTTTCCGATATAAATGAATGGATTTAATTATACAGGAGGATAATTGGCACTTACAATTAGATTGCGAAGAATGGGAACTAAGAAACGCCCTACTTACCGAATTGTTGCTATTGATGCAAGAAAGGCTCGCGAGGGAAAGTTTGTAGAGATTCTCGGCTGGTATAATCCTATAGAAAGACCGGCCAGAGTAAAATTTGAAGAAGAAAAAATCTTTAAACATTTTGACGAAGGCGCTCTGGTTTCTGAAACTGTGGCCAGTCTTTTTAAACAGACAGGCCTGATAGGCAAATATCAAAAATTGAAAAAAGGCGAAGATGTTTCTGATATTGTCATTTCTGATACCATTAAAGAAAGGACGAAAAAGAAAAAGGAAAAAATCGCAAAGGCTGAGTAAAATTGCTCAAACTGAACCACTTACAGTAGAAGGAGGCGATCATGAAGGAATTCATCGAGTCCATCGCACGGGCGCTGGTTGACAACCCTAACAACGTTGAAGTTTCTGAAGTCGAGGGTGAAAAAACAACCGTTTATGAACTGAGAGTTGCTCCGGAAGACCTGGGAAAGGTTATTGGACGCAAAGGACAGACTGCAAAGGCTATCAGAACATTGATAGCGGCAGTATCGGCCAAGAAAGGGAAAAGGGCTTTACTGGAAATTTTAGAGTAGTGTGAGCCCGAATGATGATACTCTGATTGCCCTGGGGCTTATTCAGAAGCCCCGGGGCCTTTCAGGGGAATTGGCGGTTTGGCCATACCAGGCTAACAGCTGCAGCTTCCGCCGGGGATTGCCGGTTGTAGTTAAAACCGAAAAAACTTCCCTGAATACAACAATTGAATATGTTAAACAAATTGCCCGGCGCTTCGCCGTCAAGCTAGAGGGAATTGACACACGGGAAACGGCGGAAGAGTATAGAGGGGCAGAGTTGTTATGCCGTTTTGACCAGTTGCCCCGAAAAAAAACCGGCGAATATTTTGTTTTTGAACTGGTCGGCCTAAAAATCGTCGATGACACCGGTGAGGTTTATGGAAAGATAAAGGATGTTTTAAATTTACCCGCCAATGATATTCTGGTTATCGATTCAAAGCAGGGTGAATTTATGATACCCTTTATTCAGCAGATTATTGATGAAATTTCGATTGACAAAGGTTATGTAAAAATAATTAAAATAGATGATTATATTGTAACATGAGGATCGATATCTTGACATTATTCCCCGAAATGGTTAAGGCGCCGCTGGCTCATAGTATTGTAGGACGCGCCTGTGACAGCGGGGTGATGGATATTCATATGCACAATATTCGAGATTATACTGCTGATAAACATCGCACTGTCGATGACGCTCCGTTTGGAGGCGGCAGCGGTATGGTGATGAAGAGTGAACCTTTATATAATGCCATAAAATCAATCGATCCTGATAATAAGGCAAAAAAAATTCTTACCGATGCATCCGGAGAACGGTTTGATCAAGTGGTTGCCAAAAAACTGATGCTGGAAGATTGGCTTTTGATTATCTGCGGTCACTATAAGGGAGTTGATGAACGGATAAAGCAGTTGTATGATTTGTATGAGTTGTCCATAGGCGATTATGTCTTGACCGGCGGCGAGATTCCGGCAATGGTAATAATAGATGCGGTTGCCAGGCTTGTTCCCGGCGCTATCAAAGAGATATCGTCGGCGGAGAGCGATTCTTATTTTGACGGTTTGCTGGATTATCCTGAATATACACAGCCCCGTGAATTTATGGGAATGTCCGTACCAGAGGTTTTGACCAGCGGCAACCATGAGTTGATTAAAAGATGGCGACTTCAAAAATCATTGAAAAAAACGTTAGCCAGAAGACCCGATCTTCTTGAAAATAGAAAACTTGATGATGAAGAAAAAGAGCTTTTATATATGGAGGATAATGATGTTAAAAGTAGTTGAAAGTAAATATCTAAAAGAGAAATTACCCGATTTTAAACCGGGCGATAATATTAAAGTTCATGTTAGAATAAGGGAAGGCGACAAGGAAAGAATACAAGTTTTTCAAGGCGATGTGATCGCCAGGCGCGGCTCAGGTATAAATTCAAGCATTACTGTCAGGAAAGTATCCTCTGGTATTGGCGTGGAAAGAATATTTCCGCTTCATTCGCCGAATATTACTAAAATCCAGGTTATGCGTAGAGGCGATGTCAGCCGGGCAAAGCTTTATTACCTGCGCGGCCGCACCGGCAAAAGCGCCCGAATTGAGACCAAAGCCAGAGAAAAAAAATAATCAAGATGTATGACGGAGGGGGAATATCAATCCCAAAATAATTTGTGGCGTCGATGAAGCCGGACGCGGTCCGCTGGCCGGCCCCGTTGTAGCGGCGGCCGTTATATTAGATCATGATACTGCAATTAATGACTTGACTGATTCAAAATTACTCTCGCCGGCAAAAAGATACCGTATTTTATCAGAAATCCTAGATAAAGCCGCCGGTTATGCAGTCGCCGGCGTTTCATGTTATATAATCGATAGAATAAATATCCTTCAAGCCTCTCTGCTGGCAATGCGTACAGCGGTTGAGAAATTACCGATATGCCCCGATATAGTATATGTCGATGGTAAATTTGAGATACCCGGTTTAAAACTTATGCAGCGGATCGTTGTCAGCGGTGACAGGAAAATACCGCAAATCTCGGCGGCCTCGATTTTGGCCAAAGTTGCCCGCGATGCATATATGACCGTGATATCAGGACAGTTTCCGGAATATGGCTTTGAACGTCATAAAGGATACGGAACCAAAGAACATTTTGAAATTCTGGAAAGAATAGGTCCATGTCAAATCCATCGGAAAAGTTTTAAACCGATTTCACAGTTGTCTTTTGGGGAGAATAATTGATCGAATTGCTTAACAGGCCTCTACTGGGCATTGCAATTGTGCTCATTCTGGCCTTTCTGGATTATCCCTTAACCCTTATCGCCCAGAACATGTATAAAAATTACATGTCCCGATATGTAGAATACCGGGCGTTAGAAGGCAGGAGAAAACCGGCTTTCGGTATCTTATGGTTTTTAATAAAAATTGTAATCGGACTTTTGCTTTACGGAATATGGATAATTTACTATTATGGCGAACTTGAAATTGTGGGCATATTCTACCTGTGGCTTGTCGGATTTGCTATCGGTTCCTATTTCATTATAAATCTCAGGCATGTTGAAAGTATATTGCTGTCTCATCTCTATCGCAATACCGACTCTGTACAGGGCAATATAACCTATCATTCAAAAATCTCTGTTAAAATATCCGCCGTTCAGTTTTTTTCAATGTTTATAATATTCTGTTTGTTTTTAATTATAGCGCCCGGTTTTTTTACATTGGGTCTTGCCTGCGCCCCTCTCTTTTTAACTGCAAGAAACCTCTTGTTGTCATAATCACGTCTTGATTGTATAATTGATTAGCTTAAAGCATATCTGTTTGTGTATCGATATGCTTTTTTAATAAGAAGTTGCTATGGCGAGAGATCTGACAAAAGGTTCCATACCGGGGTTGCTTTTCAAACTGGCAATGCCAGGCGTTTTATCTTTGCTTGGTATCACTGTTAATCATTTTATTGATGGTATCTGGGTGGGCAGGCTGGGTCCGAAAGCCCTGGCCGCAATTGCTCCCGCAGCGTTTATCATCTGGATTGTATATTCATTTGTAGATACAATGCCGATTGGATTAGTTGCGGTTATTTCGCGTTATTTCGGCGAAAAGAATCTCGAAAAAGCATCGGAGATATCAAAAAAGATTTTCCAGTTTATAGCCCTAATCTCGTTGGTATTTGTTGCAGCTGGCTTAATGTTCTCAAGAGATATTTTTATTCTTGTTGGAGTATCGACCGAGGTAATCAGGCTTGGCACGATTTATTTAACGATTTTTTCACTATGCCTGCCGGCGCTTTTTTTAACAGAAGTCATTGCCAGTATATTTCGGGCAATCGGCGATACCACCACTCCCATGAGGCTGGTTCTGGTGGCGATTATTGCCAATATCATTCTTGACCCGCTGTTGATATTCGGGATCGGCCCATTCCCCAGGCTGGAGATGGCCGGAGCGGCTCTGGCCACAGTAATAGGATATTATCTTTCGCTGATCTGGGCATTTATTGAAATCAGGAAGGGCAAACTTCCCTTTAAAGTTGTCACATTTAAGATTCTTGCACTTGATTTTTCATTGTTATGGAGAGTCGCCAGGGTCGGGATACCGATTTCTATTTCTGGAATAATTTTTTCAATTGTGTATTTAATTCTGTCAAGAGTGGCCGCTCCCTTTGGCGATCATGTTGTTGCCTCGTTCAGAGTAGGACAGCTTATTGAGTCGGTTTCTTTTATGATATGTTTCGGCTTTGCCCAGGCGACAGCCAGCATGGTCGGGCAGAATCTTGGGGCGAAGCTTCCCGACAGAGCTGAAAAATCAGCCTGGACAGCTATCAGCATGATTTCGGTTGTTACGATTGTACTCTCATTTATGTTTTACTTCTTAGCCCGACCGATAACCACAATTTTTACCACCGATAGCTCAACAGTTACTGCCGCCGTCTATTACCTGAAAATCATGGCTCTATCGCAGTTGTTTATGGGATTTGAGGTCGTGTTTGAGGGGGCTTTTTCAGGCGCCGGCGACACTTTCCCGCCAATGATAATATCTGTTATCGGAACGACACTTCGCATACCGCTGGCGGTTATAATGGTTGACTCATTGGGATTGGGATATACAGGCATATACTGGGCGATAACTGTTTCAACGGTTTTAAAGGGAATAGTTATTATTGCCTGGTTCAGGCTGGGAAGATGGAAACTGAAGACAATTTAATAAAAAAAGGCTCGCGGTTGAGCCTTTAAGAGAGAAAATGCAGCCGTTGTGACAGCATCAGGTTTGGAGCCTGATGCTGTGTGATTAATAGATTTGGCTAAACCTATTCCCTTTTTTCATCTTTTTCTGCGTTCTTCTCGACCTTATAGGATATGATAAGAGCAATACCTATAAGAACAGGTATAGCGCTTACTGACATGCCAGAGTTGTCACCTTCAGCCACCATCATAATAAAAAAGCCGATACCGACAGCCAGCCATATCAACGCCGCCTTGAGTGTTCTGATTGGTTTTCTGGCAATTTTAAATTCCGGTACCTGAATACCTTTTTCGACGGCCGCCTTATACGCATCAATTTCCATCTTGCGTTTTTTCATGCTGGCAATAATTATTGTCACACCAATGATCGCAATGACTGCGAAAACAATGCCAACTATAAATACCGGCAGTATTCCTTCTAAAAACCACATTTTTTTCTCCTTTCAGTTTAAATTATTTTAGCCTTAAGACACATATATCCTTGATTTTGTTACAAAAAATATCTTAAGAAACTATGTAACAAAAATACCGTATCGAGTGTTATGAACAATAAACGGTAACAATAAATGGCGACTGTTTATTCTCTAACAATTTTGGTTGGCGCAGGAATAAAGAAAGCGACTCGTTATATTCAGTCGAAGATGGTATTGACTGATTCGAATCTAGTTATCAGGGCTCAGGATGGCGACAGTGAGGCTTTTAACGAACTTGTCTGCCGTCATCAGGATTTTGTCTATAGACAGGCTTTGAGTTATCTTCATGACCGCGATTCGGCAAAAGATGCCGCTCAGGAGGTTTTTATTAAGGCTTACCGTGGTTTAGCATATTTCCATAACGATTCGCTTTTTCAGGCCTGGCTTTACCGGATTTGCAAAAATCATTGTCTTAATATTATTCGTAGATTAAAAATCGAAGAAGACGCCCGGTTCGAATTGGGTGTCGGTGTTAATCCCGACCTGTCATTGCAGTTAAGGCTTAAAAAGTTGATTTCTAAGCTGGGTGACGATTACAGGGAAATAATTATTTTGCGATATTATCAGGATTTAAAATATGATGAGATTGCCCGGCTTTTAAGTATTTCTATAAGTACTGTCAAGATCAGGTTGTTCCGGGCAAAAAAAATGCTTAAAGATATGATAGGATAAAGCAACAATGAATTGTGATGATGTAAACAAAGCTTTCAATAACGATACGATAGATACCGAAAGAGTCAAGCGTCACCTTGAAATCTGTCCCGAATGTGCCCAAAAATATTTATCGGATTTAGAGCTTGAAACGGCGCTTTTAGGCTTAGCACTTTATAAAAATCCTGTTAACATTGCAAATGAAGTTGGAAGAAAACTGGCTATCGATAACAGGCGCCGTTCACGTCTTAATTATATCCGGAAATGGACCTGGATAACTGCCTCGCTGGCTGTTTTAGTTATACTGGTTGCAGCATTGCCGTCACTTGTTAGCTGGCTGAATGCTATCGATAATTTCTCATCAACTGTATTATCTGAGTCTGGCAAACCGTTTTTTGTATATGGCAATAAAATTCAGGCTTCTATAGAATCATCCAGGTATTATCTGCATTTTTGTTACCTGATGATAATAACTCTGGGCGGAGTTATTGCTTATCTGTGGCGAGAGTTTAACGGTATTATCGGCAGTTCTTCATAAAAAAGGTGTACCGTCAAAGATACACCTTTAACCAGACAGGGAAATCTAATTATTGAGCTATTTTCTACGGCTGATTGCTTTCATTTTCTCTTTAAGTTCAGAGTTTTCTGCCATTTTTTCCAGCATCATATCAGCCATGCCTTCATGTTCTAAAAGCTTTTCAAACATCACTTCACGGTTGTCAATCTGTTCTGTTAGACGGTCGATTATAACGGCGACCCAGACTGTATCGGCTAACAGCTGGTTGACAATATCAGCTTTGATGGTTTCATCCTCCATCATGTTGCTCATCAAGTAGCTTTTCATTTCTGGCTTTTCCAAAATCTGGTCAAGCGCTTTTTGCTGGTCACAGCCCGTTATAAGCAAAGCTGTAACGAGCATCACAGCCAATAAAATAATCAGCTTCTTCAATTTTACCTCCATTGATTAAACGATCTTATCTTTCAGCGTTTTAATAAACGGTTCAATTATCAAGTGTCAAGTGAATTTAAAAAATACTTGACCACCCTTTGCAAAATAATGTATAAAATTAGCTGATTATGTCGGAGTTCGATCAAAATACGGCGCTGGAGAAGTTTAACTTATTTCTAAAAAGCAAAGGGCTTAAACCCACTGCTGAGCGGTTGACGATTTTAAAGGAAGCCTTTGCCACCGAGGGACATTTTGAGGCGGATGATCTTTTGGTCATTCTGAAAAAAAAAGGACAGAAATCATCACGGGCAACAGTTTACAGGACACTGGATATTATGTCTCAGTCCGGAGTTCTGCGTAAGGTCTGCCTTGGTGAGACAGCGTTTCAGTTTGAAAAAGCAAAGGACGGCCCCCGCCATGATCATTTAATCTGCCAGAAATGCGGCAATAAAATCGAATTTTACCTGCCCGAACTGCCAGAGCTTCAAAAGCAAATATGCGACAGCTTCGGTTTTGTCATGAAGGATTACTGCTTTCAGATTTTTGGCCTATGTTCTGATTGCGCTGAATCAATCAAGTAATTCATGTTTTTTCTGCATATTTGTCGCTAAGATATACAGGCGATTTGCGTCGCTGGGTAATAAATACAGATCAGCATATCAAGGAAAAGATTGACCGCTATTGACGATATTCTTATATTGGCTGTATGGTTTTAATAAAGTATAATCCGGCAGGTAAATTAACCTCGCTTTCAGCGGAAACAAAAATCATCTGGGCTATCGGTTTTTCAATCTGGATACTTTTATTAGGTTCGGGAACGGGGCAATTGATTTTATCATTGATATTATTAGGTTTTGCTTTTTATGGCGGCTTGAGATTGTTTGATATCTTACGTTACGTCCGATTATTCATGCCGGTATTTATGATAGTCTTCTTATTGCACCTGTTTTATCATTCGGGGGATATATTGTTCAGGCTCTGGTTCTTGCAAGCCACTGATACCGGATTGAAAGCCGGTTTATTTAACGTTCTGAGGTTTATCAATTTCATTATAATGGCCATTTGTTTTTTTAACTGGACATCTCCGGTTGAATTTGCCGGAAAACTTTCATCGGGTTTTGGTTTGAAAAGAATACGATTCTTCCAGGATCTGGCGTTGGTATTTTTCATTACCATGCGATTCATTCCGGTTTTGACTCAGGAAAGAAACATTGTTAAAATGGCAATGATAGCCCGGGGCGCCAATTTTAAAGGTGGGTTGATTAATCGATTGAGGATGGAAACAAGGCTGTTGTTGCCCCTTTTTAGCAGGGTAATTAGGCAGTCTGATGATGTAGCCCTTGCTATTTCAGTAAAAGGACATAATGGAGTATATTTTACCGGAAATAGACAATCATTGCGGGGAACAGATATTATTTTAATTATTATTACAGTATCTATAACGGTTATTTTAATTGTATTATGAGCAGGTTTTACTACAAAATGATAGTCGAATACAACGGGACTGATTTTCGTGGCTGGCAAATCCAGCCCGGTAAGCGTACCATACAGGCTGTCTTACAGGATATGATCGAAAAATACACCAGGCAGAATATAAAACTCCTGGGCTCCGGCAGAACCGATGCCGGCGTACATGCGACCGGTCAGGTCTGTTCGTTCTATACTGATAAATATTTCAACCCTGCCCAGATGAATTATCGTCTCAACCGGATGCTGCCGGATGATGTTGCGGTTAAGAAGATGTGCAGTACACATTACGGCTTTAATCCGCGCCGAAGCGCTGTGAGCCGGACATACCGCTATTATATAGCCGAATCGCCCAGTCCGCTTTACCGTCATTTACAGAATCAAATTTATAGGCGCCTGGATGTTATCGCTCTTCAGAAAATGGCCAGGTTATTTAAAGGATATCATGACTTTACCGCCTTCTGTAAAAAGAAATCTTTAAAACATAACAATCATTGCAAGGTTTACAAATCCCGCTGGTTCCGTTATGGCGGCGCCCTGATATATGAAGTTACTGCCGATAGGTTTTTGCATCACATGGTACGACGGATGGTTGGGGCGATGCTGGCTGTAGAGAAATCAAAAATAAGCTTGACACGTCTTAAGACTTTTTTAAATAATAAAGACAATGTGCGATTTAACGTTCCGGCTAATGGTCTGGTACTAACTGAGGTTAAATATAGAAGGGAAAAAAGATGAAATTTTTTATTGATACCGCCAACGTTGGCGAAATCAAAAAAGCGGCTGAACTGGGAGTACTTGACGGCGTAACTACTAACCCATCGCTTCTGGCAAAGGAAGACGGCAACTTTAGAGACATTCTAACGCGTATCTGTGAAATTGTCGACGGTCCAATTTCGGCCGAGGTAACGGCTATCGACGTCGAGGGCATGTTGGCCGAGGCCAAAAGCTTGAGCAAGATTCATAAGAATATCGCAATTAAAGTTCCCTGCATACGTGACGGTTTCATTGCTGCAAAAAAACTTACCGATGACGGCATCATGGTCAATATGACATTATGCTTTTCGCCTTTGCAGGCGTTGCTGGCTGCCAAGGCCGGCGCCACATTTATTTCGCCGTTTATCGGCAGGCTGGATGATATCAGCCATGTCGGAATGGACTTAGTCGAGCAGATCATTGAAATCTATGACAATTATGCATTTGAAACAGAGACGCTGGTCGCCTCGGTCAGAAATCCGCTTCATGTGGTTGACGCCGCTTTGATGGGCGCGGATATCGTTACGATGCCATTTAAGGTGATCGAACAGATGGCCAAGCACCCCCTGACAGATGTTGGATTGAAGAAGTTTCTGGAAGATTGGAAGAAAGTAAAAAAGGATTAAATGATACAACGTTATACATTGCCCCGGATGGGGCGGCTCTGGAGCGATGAGAATAAGTACGCAACCTGGCTCGAGGTAGAAGTTGCCGTCTGTGAGGCATGGGCAAAGCTTGGCAAAATCCCGCAATCCGCCGCGGAGGCTATAAGAAGAAATGCGAAATTCAATATCGATAGAATCAATGAAATTGAGGCGGAAACAAGGCATGATGTCATCGCTTTTTTAACCAGTGTAGCGGAGTATATCGGACCAAACGCAAGATACATCCATTATGGTTTGACCTCCTCTGATATCCTTGATATCTCACTATCGATTACAATTCAGCGGGCGGCTGTGATTATCAGAAAAAAGCTTATAAAAATATCCTCTCTGCTTAAAGCCTTAAGTAAACGTCACGCAAAAACGGTCTGCATAGGCCGCACCCATGGAGTCCATGCCGAACCGACAGTTTTTGGTCTTAAAATGGCGTTATGGTATAGCGAATTGAAAAGAGGAATCGAACGTTTCGACCACAGCGTTAACGGGCTGGCAGTTGGCAAAGTATCCGGCGCTGTGGGGAATTTTGCTCATGTCGATCCGCGAGTCGAAAGATATGTTTGTAGGAAATTCAAACTTAAGCCCGCTGAAGTTTCCAACCAGATCATTCAGCGCGACCGGCATGCCGACTTTTTAAATGCGACAGCAGTCCTCGGCGGCTCGTTGGAGAAATTCGCCGTCGAAATCAGGAATCTTCAGCGAACTGAAATCGGCGAATTAGAGGAGGGATTCGGGAAAAAGCAGAAAGGCTCCTCAGCCATGCCGCATAAGAAAAATCCGATCACCTGCGAAAGAATCTCCGGTCTATCACGAGTTCTAAGAGGCAATGCTCTGGCAGGCATGGAGAACCAGGCGTTATGGCATGAACGCGATATCACTCATTCGTCGGTTGAACGGATAATTATCCCCGATTCCTGCATACTGCTCGATTATATGCTTCACCTGTTTGAGGAAATTTTAAACGGTCTGGTTGTAAATAAAAAAAGAATGCGGGAAAATGTTTTTGCCGGCGGCGGCCTTGTATTTTCACAAAGAGTATTATTGTTATTGACCTCTAAGATGCCCAGCCGGGAAGAGGCATACAAAACTGTTCAAGCACTGGCGATGCAGGCCAGATCGAAAGGTGAAAGCTTTAATATGCTGGCACTGAATTCAAAGGAAGTGAGCAGGTATCTGTCCGATAAGGAGATTGAAAGCTGTTTCGATATTGCGTATTTTACCAAGAAGGCGGATTACATAATTAAAAGGTCTTTGAAATAATGGCTCGTGAGGGAATTATATTCTTTTTACCGTTTTTAATTATTGCAATTGTTTTCTTTTACATATTTAATAAACAGCCAAATATGACTTTTATCTATCTGGGCGTTATCTCTTTTACTTTTGCCTGTATGCTGATACTGTTTTTTCGTGATCCTGAGAGGAAAATACCCGAGGACGAAGACTTAGTTGTCTCACCCGCCGATGGCAGGGTAATGAATATTGAAAGAACAGGCGACCGGATCGTTGTTAGTGTATTTATGTCGATTTTTGACGTTCATATTAACCGGATACCTGTTACTGGCCAGGTCGAACGATTGAATTACAGACCCGGTAAATTTAAAGCCGCTTATAAGAAATCCGCCTCTGATATAAACGAGCGTTTTGAAATAGAAATCAAAACCGATAAAGGTAATGTGACAGTTTATCAAATAGCCGGCATTCTGGCGCGGCGAGTTGTATGCCGTCTTAAGAAGGGGCAGTTTGTGGCCAAAGGGGACAGGTTCGGTTTAATAAGATTCGGCAGCAGAGTGGATTTATTTTTGCCAATCACCTCACAGGTTGATGTTAAAAAGGGTCAAAAGGTCACCGGCGGTGAAACAGTTATAGGGAGATTGATTTGAACGGGTATCGTCAAATTTTCCCCGGTCTGTTTACGATGGGCAATCTCTTTTGCGGGTTTGCATCGATTTTAGTGTCCGTCCAGGGCGAAAATTTAACGGAGGCCGCCTGGCTGATTATTTTTGCCTCTTTTTTTGATTTTCTTGATGGCCTGGTCGCCCGGCTTTCTAAAGGCGCCTCAAGGTTTGGAGTAGAACTTGATTCATTAACCGATATGGTTTCCTTTGCTGTGGCACCGGCAGTGCTTTTATATTCGTTCAAAATGATAGGATTCGGCAACTGGGGCTGGTTTTTAGGTTTTACATTTATCATGGCCGGCGCTTTTCGTCTGGCCCGGTTTAACCTTGATGTAAAGCTTGAAACAAAAGGCAGTTTTTTAGGGCTCCCTGTACCGGTGGCGGCAGTAGCTATCGCCTCATTTGTAATCTTTTGTGATCACCTCTGGGGCGAGATTCGCCTTGACCGTTTTCTGGCGATTATGATAATTCTCTTTTCGGCTTTGATGGTGTCAACGATTGAGTATGAAACGATGCCCAGGTTTGATTTTTCGATAAGAAAGAACAGGATTAAATTGATTATCCTGCTCGGCGCAGGGTTGCTGCTTACTATTCAAACTCGTCTTGTCATGTTTCCTATGGTTGTATTATATATATTATGGGGGATATTTAAACTTGTGCTTGGGCTGATTGCTAAAAATGGCAGTAATGATCGGGTTAAAACTAAAAAATTCATTAAGAATGAAAAAAATCAGAGGATTAAATGAGAAAATTTGCGGCAAAAATCGAAGTTAAATTTAAGCCTGGAGTGCTGGATCCTCAGGGAGAGACTATTAAACATGCCCTGTTAAACCTTGATTATACTGATGTTGAATCTGTGAAAACCGGTAAATTGTTCTGGGTTGAGCTTGAATCTGAATCAATCGCCAGCGCAAGGAAAACCGTAAAAGAACTGTCAGATAGACTTCTGGCAAATCCGGTCATCGAGGATTTTGAGGTGGAGATCGTGTGATGAAATCTGGTGTTGTTGTTTTTCCGGGTTCCAATTGCGATTTCGATTCATACCAGGCTGTCAAGACTATTAACGCCGGTGAAGTGGTTTATCTCTGGCATGCCGATACCTCGCTGAAGGGAGTGGATGTCGTAATATTACCCGGCGGCTTTTCTTATGGAGACTATCTCCGTTCCGGAGCGATTGCCCGTTTTTCTCCAATAATGAAATCAGTCGTCAGCTTTGCAAAAAAGGGCGGGACTGTTATCGGCATCTGTAATGGATTTCAGATACTTCTTGAAGCCGGTTTGCTGCCCGGCGCTATGCGAAAAAATCTGGGGATGAGGTTTGTTTGTAATGATGTTTATCTTAAAATTGAAAACTTTAATTCGAGATTTACCCGAAAATGCCCTCGGGATAAAACATTAAAAATCCCAATTGCCCATGCCGAAGGAAATTATTTTGCCGACGATAAAACACTAAAAGAACTAACGGAAACAAACCGTATTGTTTTCAGGTATTGTAATAAGAATGGAAATGTTACCGACAACGCCAATCCCAATGGAGCGCAGGATAATATCGCCGGAATAATCAACAGCGACGGTAACGTGCTGGGAATGATGCCTCATCCGGAAAGAGCCAGTGAGATGATTCTGGGTTCTGAGGATGGAAGGTTTATTTTTGAATCTATTGTTGAGGAGACGAATAAATGAAAAAACGTGAAATTTTGTTCTTAACGGTAACCCTGGTATTGGGGGCGGTTATCGGCGGACTTCTCGGAGAGTTGGTCGGCTCTTTTCTACCTGATGGGGCAGTCAAGACATTGTTCATTGAATCATTAGAAATCGGTTTTAAAACACTAACCGTTGAGCTATATGCATTGAGTTTCACTCTCGGATTAATGGTGAAAATTAATTTCGTTTCTGTCTTGATGATTATTTTTGTTATAGTATATTTCAGATGGTGGTATATTTAAAATTAGAGAGGTGAATATGATGAGTTACATACTTATAGGCACTCCCGGACCGACTGAACTGATAGTGATTTTGCTGTTGGTTTTGGTCTTGTTCGGTGCTAAGAGAATCCCGGAGATTGCTCAAGGCCTGGGTAAAGGTATCCGGGAGTTCAAAAAGTCGATGAAGGAAATCCATGGCGAAATAGAATCTCCCGAGCAGAATAAGAAAAAGAAACCGGAAACAAAAAAACCGGAAGAAAAAAAAGAAAACGAGAAAAATGACCAGTCCTGAAGATAAAGGAACCACTCCCCCCATATTTACTGATCACGACATACAGGCAATTGCCAGGGTATTAAACAATGCCGAGGTCTCAAAACTTCAGGACCACTGGCGTATCAAGGTCGTAAATCCTGAGGAAAAGAGGCGCCTGTCTATTGATATCTACCCGAGAGCCAGTTTATCCGAAAAGAAACTGGGAGCCCTGATCTCCGTGTATGGCGCAAACAGCCATGTTCAGCTTCACGAATGCCGCGGTTTTGTGATTTCCGAAGAGCTTGGCGAAATCACTTTCGTCAGTGATGCCGACAGTAAGCTAAGCGGTCTTGTTATTGAAAGGGAAGCCGCTTTCTCGCTGTATGCGAACGCCGATAAAGACCTTCTTTCTGATGATTTTACTCAGCTCGGGGTTGAGGTGATGCTTTCGGGAGTTGCTCTTTCGCTGGCTGAAGAGATAATTGAGCAGAACGAGTAGCATCTTATTCTTTCATCGTGTAAACTTAACTATTCCCACCCGCTGGGTGGGTTACCGGTTAAATCTAACACTGTTGCTAACTGGTGCACGAGGACGTACATCAGCAACAAAGTAGTGATATGAGTTAATTATTGTGAGTGAATTAAAACCAAATCAACCAGAAATAACTTTCTTAAGTTTAGCTTACAATAGGTTCTATGATATTTTTGAAGAAATATTTGATGATTCTTTTTGGCAAAAGGATAAATACTATAGATTTTGTAAAATAAAAGATGGCTTCACAGTATATACAGAATTATTGAACTATGAACCTATCAAAGTGATATTGGAATGGATGAAAAAAGGTGGTAGACCACCAATGGAAGGGGAAATAGGGGAACAACTTTTTAAATTTATAAGAAACGTTTTAATACATATTCCGTTTTTTGAGAGTTGGGATGATGTGTGGATTACTAAAGAAATTATAAATTGGAGTAGAGAAAAACAGACCATTGATAAATTCCTTGAAAAAAACAAAGGGAAAGAGCAAGTTAAATATAGGTTTTGGGAAGAATCAAAAAAACAAATGACATATTTAAGTATAAATTTCGCTACAGAATACACTAAAATGAAAAAAGTTTTTCTTAAAAATATTATCTCCGAAAAAGAAGGTGTTAAGTTTTCTTATATTTTAATGAAAAGAATAATGGATTCTCAAGTTGAAGAAATAAAAAATCATAATGCTTGACCAAGAATTTCCGTTTCCATCCTGAGAGACATAAATGGAGATTAACGTGAACAAAAAATATGTTCGGAAGGAATTGGATTTCGAGAACAAGAAAAAAGAATTTCTTGAATTTATGAACACGGATGATAATATGATCATGGTACTTGCCACATCCGCTGGCAACAGGGTAATGGCTCGAAATGTGCTGGTTGCCAATGATGGCTTTGACTTGTATATTTTCACCTGGAAACATTCTCGGAAATATGCTCAGATTAAAGCCAACTCCAAAGTTGCACTATGTAGGGAAAATGTACAAATTGAAGGCACGGCTGAAATCCTGGGTGAATTTACTGACGAAGATGTTAAATCCTTTATAGAAATCATCAGGAAACGATATCCTGAATCCATACAATACTGGGAAAAGCGCCCAGGAATGACTATCATACGAGTGAAGCCAACCTTTATTGCAATCGGAGGAACTATCGGTGACGAGATATTTATCGAGTATTTAGATTTGATTTCCAAATCAGCCTACGCCGAAAAATGGGCTCATTATTGAAGAGGGAGATTTTTAATGCTTTTATAGATGAAATTTTATAATTTTCTTTTATTTAAACTTGAAAAACCACCTTCTTTGAGGGTGGCAATGTTTTTAGAGCTTGGCATTTTAGATAACGAATTTTCATATATTTTATGACGGCGCACCTTTTTATCCCTCAGGATGGAAATGAAATGACATCCTGAGGTTTTTTGGATTTGGTTTCAGGATGTCGCAAGGCTTCCATCCTGAAACAATAAAACTTGTTATATAACGCAACAATACGCCCAGCAGGTAGGTCGGGTTCTGACCAGAGGGAAAAACCCGACATTTTAGTTTCGAGCTTGCTTTTTGGTGAGCTTATGTTATCTTTTTAGTGAAAATGTAAAACAGAGGGGTAACAATCAAATGATGAATCAGGAAAATGATAATTTTTATACAAGGGAGGTTAGCTTTAAATATAAGTAATAACCGGGCAGGCAACTATTCCCACCCGCTGGGTGGGTTACCGGTTAGGTCATATAAAGAGCAATCTAAAGGCGGGTTCATTTTTACTGAGAGGTTTACCTGGCGTAAATGCGGAGATGTCTTTATTGTCGACCTGTTTTAGTATTGCGAGGATAATAACGATACTGGGAATTAAGAAATTAACGTCAATGCTGAATAGATATGCTGTTATGATGAGAAAAAGCATCAATAGAGAAGTATATCAGTCTTGAATAACAATTTACTATAAATGTGGTTTTATTCTTCAGGATGGAAATGAAATGACATCCTGAGGTTTTTTGGATTTGGTTTCAGGATGTCGCAAGGCTTCCATCCTGAAACATCAAAAACGTCGCTTAGACGGCAGATATGGCGTTTTGCATCTGCCGATTGTGCTTATACTGTGCTGTCTTGTTGCGAATGTCAACTGCAATAAGCAACATTAAGCGCCATCACTCAAGACCTCTTAAATATCGCTAATACCATATAATAATAATAATGGGTTAGGTTGTAAGTTACTGGCAATAAAACAATACGCCCAGCAGGAGTCGAACCCGCAACCTTCTGATCCGTAGTCAGACGCTCTATCCATTTGAGCTATGGGCGCATTAAAAAATCTATATTCGGTTGTCAACCAGATACTATCAACAGGTTATCTTGCCGTATCATTGCAACGCTATTAATTGTATCTTTAAATTTCAGCTTATATAAAAGATTTTTTTCCTATCTTTGGCAAGCATTTTATTTCATTTTTTCAGCGACTTCATTTTAATCAACCGACGGGTATGTTCCCGGCGCCAACATCGGCAGCGGCCTGCCGCGGTGTTCGTTAAGCATCAGGATATGCCTGTAAACCGGATCGTCTTCAACTTTATTGGCGGCAAAGGGTGAGGGCATTTTAAACTTAAATAGCCCCTTATACCTGGGGATTTCCTTTAATTCCACTCGCTGATCTGGTTTAATACCGGCTTGCTCTTTGGCAATATCTATAGCCAGCATCAACCCGCCGATTTCATCAACCAGACCGTTTTCCTTGCCGTCCAGACCGGAATAGAAATGCCCCTCGGCGATTTTTCTCACTTCATCGACCGACATGTTGCGGCTATCGGCAACTTTTTTCACAAATATATCATAAAAATCCCGGAAAATCTTTTCTATTTTTCCGCGTTCTTCGGACGTCATATTTCTGGCGGGAACCGTCAAATTTAAAAGCGGCAATCGCACTCCAGATCCCAGGTCGGCATGTTTACCGCGCTGGACATTGTCCGAGGTCATTCCCAGTTTATCGCCAAAACCCGTGTCATACAGCCAGCCGCCAATAACGCCGATCGAGCCGGTTATTGTATTCGGCCCGGCTATTATTTTATCGCCGTACATCGATATCCAGTATCCTCCTGAACCGGCCACCTGACCCTGGCTGATGATGACCGGTTTTTCTTTGGCGCACTTTTTCAAAGCCTCTGCCACCAGGTCGCTGGCCAGGGTCTCCCCGCCGGGTGAATCAACTCTAAAGACTATGGCTTTAACCGATTTATCTTTTGCCAGTCTGTGAAATACTTTCTCCAGCCATCTTCCTTTTATTCCGGAATCCATAGCACACACGCCAAGGCCATAAACAACGGTGATCTCCGGCATCGCTCCCCATTGTTCCGAAGGCAGCGAATTCGCATAAAGATCGCTGGCCGGTATTTTTCTCAGTTTCTTTCCCGTTACCTCTTTAATTACTTTATTGATATCCGACCAGCGGGCAAGAGTATCGACCAATCCCTGCTTCACTGCATCATCAGGAAGAAAAAATACCTGCTCATCTATCAGCAAATCGAACCTGGCTGAAGTCATTGAACGCGATTGACAGACATCTTTTCGCATCGTCTCATATAAATCGTCGACATAATCCTGGTACTGCTCCCTATCGGCATCGGACATGCTGTCACGGCTTAATACCTCGGCCGCTGATTTATATTTGAAAAACCGCCACTCATCAAAACCGAGTCCCAGTTTCTCGAGTGTACCCTTAAGATATGTTTTGCCCATAGTATAACCATAAAGCATAATCCAACCTTCAGGGTCGAGGACTATCTTATCAGCGACGCTTGCCAGATGATAACTGGTCATGCCGACATTGTCGATAAATATGACAACCGTTTTTCCTTTATGGCGGGCTTTTTTCAGCTCCTCGCGGATTTCCCAGGCATGTTCGGGCGCAATCTTCATCGATGATAAATTCAACGCGATAGCGTTTACCCTTGGATCATCAGCCGCCGCATTGATATCCCGAAGCACATCGATGAAACGATTAGCATTCATATCAAAAAACCTGTAATTCAGATAATCCAATCGGCCCTTCAGGTTGATTTTTAGATATTTTTTCTCTTTGAAAAACAATGACGGAAAAACACTTGATCGTCTGCCGCCGCTGCGGACCGAATATGTGTTATACGAATGCTTCTGTTCGTTATTGAAATGCAATTGGCTGGCCAAATGAGCTCGTCCGAAATCTATTGTCAGCCCGGCCGAAAAAGCCTCATTCTCAAAATATCTGCCTGTCAGACTTACCCCCTGAACAATTTCAATGGCGGCGCCGGCGCTCCAGGGCGCATCATTAAATTTGGTATCTTTTTGCATGGCCATGTCGGCAAACAGTGTGAGCAAGGATGTACCCAGCGGTCGGATTCCGATCTCGGCGACACCCTGACGGGCGCTGGTTTTAAATGAAAAATCGCCTGTCAGACCCAGCGATACAAATCTCACCGGACGAAATATTAAGCCCGTTTTGAAAAGACTTTCATTTTTTAAAGTATCGATATTCGATGTTGACCAGCCATAGGCTATGCCGCAAGCGATCCGGTCATCGCCTCCACCCAGCGAGATACGATAATCGGTTGATTTAAGACCGCCGGCTTTTTGATGAAGCATGCCGAAACCCAGCCTGCCAAGACCGGTGAATAATCCCCAGTTGTTAAAAGAACCGGCGTTGGTGCCATCAGTAGACCAGTAGAAACGGCCTTCGTCGCCCTTCAAAAACGCAAGGTTGGCGGGATTGGAAAACCCCAGAAGGCCATCCCGGTAAACGCTCGATGGCGCCATCAGAAAATCGTTCTGAGAATAGTAGGGTGGTATACCCTGTCCGTTAGCTATAGCGCTGAATAATACCAGAACCAGAATAATTGCTGATAACGTTGATTTCATGACCTCTCCCTGTTAGTTTTTTTCGACTTTTGTTTTAGTATTTGTATACAAGATAAGATACGCAGTTGTAAATATTAAGTTGTAATTGTTGGCAGTTATTTGTTTTCTTCTTATTCCAAAAAAAATACATAATTATGCAGATTTTTATTGATAACTTATTCGACTTATAGTAAATTTGAAAAAAGGAATAACGTAAAAGCGAAATATAAGTCAAAAAAATACTTCAAACAAAAGGGTGAATTTTATGAAAGCAATAATATTAAAAAAAGATTCAATGATTTATTATATAATAGCGCTGCTATTATTTTTCTTGCTTTCCCCTGAAATAAAAGGTGAAACATGTACAAAGCAGGAAGCTGAACAGGTATGTAACAACTGGTTGGCGTATAACACATATATTTATGGAGACTGGGCAGGAGAGAAAAACCCATATTTAATAGGCTGCCATGAAATTATCGAGAGCGATACTTTATTGGGCTACCATTTTACTATTTATCCATCGGGTTATATTAATATCCCTGTTTTAAAAGAGTTGCATCCTATATCATCATATTCGGAAACATATGAAAAACAAATTACCAAACAGTCCCCCTTCCAGCGTTAGGAGGAGGTTATACAAACCTTGCAATCGAATGTGATGTAAATGGTGATTGCAAAATTAGTGGAGCAGATTATACGCGTTTGTTAAGCTATTGGACAACCACGCCTTATATTGATAGAGACATAATGATTAGGCTTGGTTCGTGTCCATATTTTGGAGGATGATTTATTACAATCATGAAATAGAAAACTATTTAAAAGAATGGAATAATTTTTACTCGGAGGAAACATGAAAATAATACTAATCTTAATTATGCTTTTTTCTGTTATATCAATAGCGGCTCAAGAAGCTAATGATAACACGGAAAATAAAGATTACAATATGCAGGAACCCGGTACACTTTCAGAGCATTTTTCTTCTCAAATAGCCCGGGAATTTGGTACAGATAAAATAAGTATAAAATTTTCAGAGAACGGGTCGGCAAAAGAAATTTATGGAGACTTAAATAAGAGTATAACTGCGACAAACCAATTAGAAAAGTGTTTCCAGCTTTTTGAACTACACAGAAACCTCTTTGGAATTGCTAATCCTCGCCAGGAGTTGAAGTTATATAAAACCACTCGAGACTGGAGTAACGGCACTGCAAGCGATATTGCGTTAATCCAGGTTTATAATGATATAAAAGTAATTGGCGGCGGATATACTATTCATTTTTATAAAGATGGTAGTATTATTGGAGCTCATGGTTCCCTTTACCCATCAGCCAGTCAGGTAAGTACCTCACCATTAATAGATGAAGGCCAGGCCGGAATAATAGCCATAAACGACCCTCGCGCTAAGAATTCAACGGCCGAGGATATCATGTCTGCAGAAATTGTTATAAAAGAATATCAGAAAGTGTGTCGTCTTGCATGGAAAATAAATATTCTAAATCCGGAAGACATGTTGGGCGCGGATTTTTATGTTGATTCTCAGACAGGCGAAGTTATAGGAGTATCTAATAGTTTAAGGATAGATGATCCAAATTTGTCAAAATAAATAACCCGAATGGAGGAAAGAATGTTTAAAGAAATCGATATAAGAGCAATAGCTACTTTATTTTTGCTGTTTTCGGTTATTTTTTGTATTGCAGTAAATGCCAACGCATCAGATCCAGATGATCCTTATATGCCTGATTCGATAATTGTCGGGAACTTGGATGGTACGCCCCTGCATGCTAGTCCTGATGGTATTGTAAATATTCCTGTTTGGGCGAATAACGATGAAGATATTGTATTAATATACATTCCAATCGCAATTGGAAATAGCTATATTTCTCAAAATATGGAAGGTCATTTTTATGGGTTGTTTGATTCTACAAATACACCTCATTGGGATCATTGTGTATTTACAATGAATTACTATGACTTTCCTGAGCAAGGTATAACAAGTTACCCACTTTTATGTATTTCGGAAAGAGAAGAACCCTTTGATTGGCTTGTGTTCAATACTGACAGTTCCTGGGTTAAGATAGCTGAGTTTGTATTTGAATTAAATTCCGACTCTTTGGTAATAGGTGATACTATTCAAATTGTCGAAGGTTTAAATCCGGTATCAGGCCCTTCTGAATTCGTGGTCCCCAATGGTGATTACTCATTCAAACCTGTTTTTATCGGTGGCCGTATTGCCATAGTCCATCCGCTTTATGAGTATCTTCCGGGCGATGCCAACATGAATGTCGGTCTTTGGCCTCCTGCCGTTTTAGGTAGCGACATTACTTACCTTACCGGCTACTTTACAGGTAACCCATCATGCACACCCTGTAATCTCGATGGCTTCTGGGCCTCAGCAGACGCTAATGGCGACTGCAGTGTTACTGGCAGCGATGTTACCTGTATAGTCTACTATTTGATAGGTCTCGGTACAATTGACTATTGCCCCGATTATGAACCGGTCTGGCCAACCCCAGCTGATTTGCCGCCGAATATGCCTTCAGGCTGGCCGAACTGTGAACCTGTTATGAAGAATAATCGAATAAATCCTTCAAGCAATATTGGCGCTGAATAAATAACTTCTTATTATGTTGGGTGCGTGGCGGTCTAAAAATTACGACAAGGTTATTTTTAAAATATTCATCTATTCAAAAACCTCCGGCACCAGGCTCTTTTTTTCAGGCTGTTTGGCAGAGTCTTCATCAGTCTGCTCTATCTTCAGATCAACGGGCAAAGTAATAGTAAAAGCAGCGCCCTCGCCCTCTTTACTTTCAACCTCGATATTGCCCAGATGTCCGGTGATAATCTTTTGTACAAGCGACAGCCCCAGACCGGTGCCTTTGTCACGGGTTGAAAAGAACGGGTTAAAGATTTTAGGCAGGTTCGCTTTAGATATTCCCCTGCCGGTATCGGATATCAATATTTTTAACTGGTTGTCGCGGTTATCATAATCAACCCTGACATTTATCTTCCCGGATTTATCTACAGCCTGACAGGCGTTGATAATCAAGTTGTTCAGGGCGTTTTTTAAAAGTATCGGGTCCCCGTTAATCGGCAAACCGTCCGACCGGTCATCGACATTGACATTAATCTTTTTATCCTGGTGCATCTCAAGCGCCATATTAATGCTTTCATCCAGCAACTGTCTTATTGCGATTTTTGCCGGGACAACCTTAAGCGGCCTGGTGAAGTTTAAAAACCGGCTCAGCATCTCTTCTGTTGCCAGTGATTCAGAGATAATCATTTGAGCTATCGAGGCGGCTTTCTTCTCTGATGGCAGTATTTTTTTCAAGAGCTTGCCAAAACCCAGTATAGCCGCCACTGAATTGCGAAGTTCATGAGCCAGGCCGGCAGACATCTCTCCCAGGGCCGCCATTTTCTCGGTGAAATCAGATATTTCCTGAAGCTTTTTGATTTTTGTCAGGTCGGTTAAAAGCGCCGCTGCGCCTATTTTATTATTGCTATTATCGGAAATCAGAGACGAGGACAACCCTATCCAGAGATTTTCATTATTTTTACGAGGGATTTCAAATTCTTTCCGGGAGAAAGTATTATTATTGTTCAAGGCCTCATCGAAGATTTTTGCGATATGATGTTTTTTGCCAAAGACCTCACTGTAATGCCTTCCCTGGCTGTATTGCTGATTAAAGCCGATAATTTTTTCTGCGGCATGGTTGAACCTGGTAATTATGCCCTGGTTATCGCATATAATGACGCCTGAGGAAATACTGCCGAGAATATACTCGTTGTACCGGGCTAATGAATCGGCTCTTTTTTCCGAGCTGTTGTACATTGCCTGGAGAAGCGTCTCTTTTTGTTTGAGCTCCCGTATAACCTCCTGGAACATTCTAACAGCATATTCAACACTGTCGACATCATCGAAACCTATTCTGGACAGGTCCACTTTTTTCGCCTCTTTCTTAATTTTTCGATAGGGATTCAGCACCGATCGTATAAAAAAGTAGGCAACGAAAAGCCCGACTATCAGACCGGAAATTCGGAAAATCGTATCGAAAAGAGCCAGTCGCTTCAGATTTGCCCCCTCGCTGTTTACTCCGCTTGCAAATATATGATAAACAGTCCGATCATTCTTGCCAGTGACAGTTACTGAGTTAATTATTCGGTTCTCGACAGGTATTGTCCTTGAGGACCTGATATCAATGAGCTGGTTGCTCAAGCTGTCGAATATTTCGATTTCATCCACCCCGGCCTGGTTGATAATATCATTAAGGTATGAGGCGTCAGGAAGATACATAAAATTTGATTTGATATTTTCCTGTATGAGATTGAGGGCAAGTTTCATCCGTAAATTATAGTCATTTTGCTGGGCTAAACGAGCCTTGCCGAGAGAATAAGCAGAAATAAAATTCAATGAGAGAAGAAAGCCGATCAAGAGGATCAGCGAAATTTTTATCTGGGACTCATAGCCGCCGGAAAAATAGTGTTTTTTCTTAGACTTTTCCACACTATAGGTATCGGCATGAAGTATAATAGATTAAAAATGAATTACCGGCCTATGAATTCTAAATAGGCTGCAATAATTTCATTGCCCCTGTAAAATACAATCAAGGCGGCGATAACAAGGAACGGTCCGAATGGCACGGTCCGGGCGGATTCTTTATTTTTGGCGATAATCAAAAGCAGACCGCCAGTCAATGCTCCCAAAAACGAAGCAATGCCCAGTACCAGAAGAATACCTTTCCATCCCAGAAAAGCTCCCAGCTTTGCGGCCAGTTTGTTATCCCCGCCTCCCTTTCTTTCCTTTTTAAACATTCTGTCCCCATGCTCGCCCACCGCTAAAA